>WBZR01000722.1_pt2 | contig 46823 bp, 35 predicted proteins | sample 5204231 | NCBI WGS metagenome assembly WBZR01 (sample SAMN12412403, study PRJNA552823) | activated sludge metagenome | isolation source: activated sludge from anammox sidestream of wastewater treatment plant... | place: USA: Virginia | collected 2017-08 | reverse complement strand
CGACGGCGTAATGAGAATGGCGCTGAGGATGAGCATGAACAGAACGTAGAACTCCGACGGGCGACAGATGGCGAATCCCCACGGCCAGGATTGCCACTGGGGTGATAAATCGCCGAGATTGGGCGGTTGGTAGCCGGTGGTGTGAAAGATTACATTTAGTGCCAGAAAGGGGTGCAGCGCGGTGAAGACGGATGTCTCGGCGGGCTGATTTTGCACCAGCGGACGCAACGACAGCATGCCATCGAGCAGCGGCAGGCCAATCAGATAAAGAACGATCAACAGATAAAAACCAAAAATGGTGTGACGGGCGTTGGTCTTGAATGTGGCAATGGCAATGGCCAGTGCGCCTGCGGCCAGTGCCGTCGTTGCAGCGATTAAAAAAGACCAGAAGATTGACTTGATCGCCACGCCGCCAAAGACCTGGGTAATGGCGAAAACAGGTATCCCGCTGACCAGCAGGGACAAGACAAAAAACAATCGTGAAAACAGCGAACCCAGAACAATCTGGCTGTTGGTCAAGGGGGTGCTCAGCAGTATATCGTAGGTCTGGTGGTCCTGTTCCTGGCTGATGGCGCTGGCGGTGAAAATGGGCGCCAGTAACGCGACCAACCCCAGTTGCAAGTAGCTGATGGAACGAAAGATTTTGCCTGAGATCGACGCCAGATCGGTCAGGTTGGCGGTGCTGTAGGTACTGACGGAGGCAACCAATCCGAGAATGACAGCGCCGATCAATAGTCCAAGGTAGATGCAGCGGATCAGCAGATCGCGCCGGCGCTGGCCGCCGGTTTTGATGATGCGCAGCAAAATCGGATTAGCCGGGATCAGTCGCCAGAGATAGTTGCCAACGGTAACCATGTGCGGCCTGTTATTGAAGATTGCCCAGTCGTGCCCGCCGGGAATTGAAGCTTTGCGCGTCCGTCACTGTACGATTCCCCTGGTCAGTTGCATGAAAGCCGTTTCCAGATTGGCTTGTTGCTCCTGCAACAGTGTTAAATTGAATCCCTGGGCGATCAGCCGCTGCGGTATGAAACTGTAATCCCTGACCTGCCCAGCCAGCGTGACCAGCAGGCAACCATTGTCAGTGCTGACATGCTGAACACCGGGCTGGCCAGCCAGCAACTGGGCGGCTTCATCTTGTCGCGACTGGACGGCCAGACGCACGATCGTTCCGGTCTGGGTTTGTTTGATCAGATCAGTCCACGGGCCGCTGAACAGCAGCTCGCCCCGTTCAATAATCCCGACCTTGTTACATAGATCCTGGAGTTCGGGAAGAATGTGGCTGGAAATGAGAATGGTTTTACCCATGCGCTGCAGTTGCTTGAGCAGTTCGCGCATCTCAATGCGGGCGCGGGGGTCGAGATTGCCGGCCGGTTCATCCAGCAGCAGCACCTTGGGATTGTGCAGCAGAACGCGGGCGATGGACAACCGCTGCTTCATACCACGCGAGAGGGCATCGACGAGGCTGTCGCGTTTGTAACCCAGATCGGTCAGCTCCAGCGCATCATTCACGACCTTCGTGCGGCCGATACCGTTGATGTTGTAGGTGGCGGCGAAAAACTCCAGATATTCCTGGACGACCATATCTTCGTAGGAACCAAAATAATCGGGCACATACCCGATCAACGGACGAATCAACCGTGATTGATAACCGATTACATGGTCGCAGATGCGCGCTTCGCCCCACGTTGGTTGCAGCAAGGTGGCCAGGATTTTGATGGTGGTTGATTTGCCCGCGCCATTGGGACCGATGAAACCGAAGCAGTCGTTCTCCTCAATCGTCAGATTCAGGTTCGACAACGCGATCAGTGATCCGTAGCGTTTGGTGAGGTTGACAGTTTTGATGACAGTCGCCATCGGGCTGATGCTTTCTATTCTATTGGGCAGTGCCGGACTGCTTCGATTGTAAATCAACGGGCGCGATTTGGCGCAATTCGACGGGTTGGGAGGCTGGTTGGATTACCGATTGGGTTGTTGGGGCGACCTGCTCAATTGCAATCGAACCTTGATAAAATGTCGTACCACGACCGGCTACCGTTTTGCCTTGAACGTAAAAGGGCATGGGAAGCGAAGGATCATCCGCCAGAGCGCAGATAGCCAGCCGGCCTGCTGCCACCAGTTGCGACAGATCCAGATCGCGGGCGCCGCGCCGCAATAGATCAAAGCGAATGGCTGATGGGCCGGTGGTGCGCATGGACATGGGGCCGAAACGGTCGAAAAAAGAGAGCAGCGCGAGGGTGTAGGCGCTGCTATCGTCTTCAAAATGTGGCCCTGATGTGCGCAGGCGATTGAAGAAATAGGCTGACCAGTAATCTTCCAGCCCGTCGCGATTCAGCGGTTGGCGAATCGCCCTGCCCTGGCGCGGCAGTGCCTGGGTGCTGGCATCAGTGTCGAGCGGATACCACGTTACTTTTTTCAGGTCAATGCGCTGGCCTTGTTTCCATTGCGGCAGGTAGAGAAGCATGTCGCCATTGCCTGGCGTGTTGTAACACAGGTAAACATCGTGCAGGTCGGTGTTGAGCGATTGATCGATTGTTCCCGTCAGCTCATTGTCGCGTAGTTGTAGTTGACCGGAAAAGCCACCGGCGTAATGACCGATCCACCGGGCCTGTAATTTTTTCAACGTGCTGCGGAAGGGGATCGAGACATGCGGGTTTGCGTCTGGGTGTGATTGTTCGGTGGGCTGAAGAATTGAGTAGGTGAGTGGGGCGGTGAAGTCGGGTTGCCTGGTTATCTGAGCGGGGTTGACCGGATAGGGGGCGATATAACTGAGTTCGTTCATGGCGGTTTGGCGCAGTTCAAGCTGCTGCACGCCGTCGCTGGCGATGTACAGACCGATGTCGCTGCGGATCAGATCCGGCCCGTTGTCGCTCAGGCGGACAAGGCTGAAGTGCTGTAATTGCGGCGGGGTGCGCAAGACCAGCTCGACCACGATGATTGTCATCAGTGTGGCGATGACCGCGATGGCTGAGAAGACCAGCCAACTCAAACCGGTGCGTTTACTTCTAGCCAGCCACAAATAACTCACCGGCCCGGCGATTGCCCAGTAGGCGATGAAAAAGAGAACCACCAGCAGAATCAAGCTGGTTCCGCGCTGGCTGAGTTCCATCATGCCCGCCAGCGGATAACCCAGGTCCAGACCGGCGGCTGGCGGATAGAGTACAGCCAGCGGCGATGGATCAATGGCATTGTCCTTGCGATTGGCAGGGGGCTGCGATGCAAAGGAATGATCATTCCAGCCAAAAATTGTGTTCCATACGCCCGGCCAACCTTCGGTCAAACTGGAAATGCCAGGTTCGCCCAGATCCTGCGCCACCCAGACGACCTGACCCAGCCCATACGCCATGCGCGCAATATAAGGGGTCGATAAATCGTCGCCGAGGTCGGTTTTCCATACGACATTCCGGACGATTCTGGCCTGAGGCTGCGCCTGGGCGATCGCCACTTTGAATGGTGGGCGCGTCTTTTGCCACTGGGCATCGATTTGATTCATCATCTGATCGATCCAGTGGTGCAGGGTGGGTCCGTTTTGTTGATCCAGCAACTCCGGCGGTACGCTGCGCCAGGCGATGGAATCAATCATGAGATTGTAAAGTGGTGATGTTTCCTGGCGGTCAACCACACCGCGCAGTTGCATCGTGCCAGTGTCAATGCGGGGAAAAGTGACGGGCAGCAGATCGGCGAAAGCGAGCGTCTTTTCCCAGTCCGCTGGTTGTAGAATAATCAGGCTGCCGCCTTGGCGTACATACTGGCGCAGCGCGTCCATGGGCTGAGGTGACGGGTGCTGGAGTTGGGCAGGGTCGGCGTTGTCGAAGATGACGGCATCGACCGCGTCATAGCCCAAAACACTTTGCGGCAGATCGTGTGGTTGGATGCGTGCAACCACCAGGTCTTCAAGATTGCCAGCGATGGGCGCGCGTTGCATCCCACCGGTGGAGGGGAAGTCCGGTTCCATGCCGAATGTCGGGCGGCTGGAGGAGCTGGCATCATTGACGCACAGCACGAGCCTGGTTCCGCGGGTGCTGGCGCCAGGCCGGGTGGCAGGGTCGATGTTGATCAGCGTATCAGCGATTGGCAGTTGAGCGATCTGCCGGCCGCTGCTGGTAGCGATGTATACTTTTAGTTGCGCGTTCAGTGCGGCAACGGTATCGGCTGGCAGTGGCAAGCCGAAGTTGCCGGTATTGTTGCGCCGGGCGGTGGGGATGAAATAGACTTCCTTGCGGATTGTGTGCTGGCTGCCATTGCCGGCGGTGACGGTAACGGGTGCGGTGTAAACAACCTTGTCGCCATCAAAATCTTCCTGAATGATTTGAATCTGATAAGTCCCCTCGTCGCCACCGGAATCCAGGGTGATCGACATGGGCGTCCAGCAATCAGGGCGGTAGTAGCGGTTGAAACCGATCGACTCCACCCGGCCGCTAATCTGCCCCCCAGCCAGAGCTGACATCGACAGGACGAGCAGTCCGACCAATAAAAACCGCATGGCTGAGACTTTAATCCAGCCCAATCAAAGCGTCAAAGTCCGTTGATGCAACAGTGCAGATTATCACTACGGCAACGGGCCGGATGATATGTAGACAGGCAATAGGAATGATTGGTACGCGATTTTTCCCTGCGTGGCAAGGAGCTAAAAATCCCTTGCAGCAGGAAGGAAAAAAGCGGGCGAAGGGATTCGAACCCTCGACGTCAGCCTTGGGAAGGCTGCATTCTACCACTGAATTACGCCCGCAAAACAGAAAATAAATTCGCAATGGCTGGCAATCGGTCTCGATCGAATTTCCGCCACTTCTCATCGGGTATCTGCCAGCCAATCACTAAGATAGCCACTGTCCTGTACTGGGGCAAGAAGGCATGGTAAGGATTGCCAGGGTAAGTGCCCAGCAGTCATCGGCATATTACAATTTCTAAGATGTGTCTGATCCTTGCAAGCTCGATTTAATCCACTAAGATCAGCAGCTTATTCGTATATCGCTGCCTGCGCTGGCGGGGGTATATTTGACGGGGTGTAGCTCAGCTTGGTAGAGCGCTTCGTTCGGGACGAAGAGGCCGCAGGTTCAAATCCTGTCACCCCGACTCTTGTGTTAAGAACTGGCCCTTCGGCGGAAACGTCGAAGGGCTTTTTCTTTGCCGTGGCGAGACTTACGTGGCTCACCTTACGGTTCAAACTCATCACCTCCTGTAACTTGCGTTTGCGTTGCGAGTTTGAACCGCGCCAGATTTCGGGCAGATTTTGGCTGAAGTCGAATATTGCCAGGGCGGTTTGGCTGACGGCGGGATCGAATCAGTCGGCCTCGTGGAGCTGGCGTTGCCCATCCTCGATCTGCGGTTTGAAGTCGGCTGATTTCAACCATTCTATCTGTCCTGCTCTGATCCTTTACATGCAGCCAGTTGCCCGTTTGCCCGATATAATACTATTTAGTACCGGCATGATCAGTTTTCCGTGTCATTGTGGCTGGCAGCTCGAAGTTCCTGAGGAACTGGCGGGGGGGGAAATCCAGTGCCCCAATTGCTTCAAATTAAATGATGTCCCCACGCTGAACGATCTGACCAATCTGCGCAGCGATGGCACCTTTGAACTGAAAGACAACGATCAGGATCGCAAATCCACCCAATCATCAGCCGGGCGACCGACGCCAGCCGTCGCCGCTGCGACTTTTGCGATTCCAGTTGCAGGTTCATCGTTTTATGATCTTCAACCCAATGAAGGTCTGGTAACGGCTGCTTCCTCCCCGTCGTTGCGCGAAAATGTCCATTCGATTCCTCTGGCGTCAGATGATTCGTCACTTTCTGTCTTGCCCATGGTGTCCGCTGATCTTGTGCCTCTGCCGCTGCGCCGCCCGCGTTACGATCCTGAGACCGGCCAACTGATTGAGGAATTATCGATCGTCGCCGATGAACGCCCGGCGTCGCCGGTGCTGACTAGCAAACCGACCCTGGGTTACGCAGCAGGGCGATTGTTGTCAGATGCGCCTTTGCGGCCCATTGCCTTGGAATTGTTGATGCCCATCAATGCCCTGGTAATGGCGTTTGTTTTCGCTGTTCATGTCGGCGTTGAGCTGATCGGCCGGTCGGCAGCGAGTTTTACCGGTGTGATGACATTTTTTTTCCTGTGCCTCAGTGCGCCATTGGTGGCGTTTATTCTTTCTCATTACGCTGTGGTGATCGAGGAGACCGGCCCTGAAGCGCGCGATGAGTTGCCGCGTCCCCTGCGCAACGTGAATTTCTGGGAAGATTTCTGGGTGCCGCTGGGGCGAATGCTGATCAGCCTGGCCCTGACGTTTGCGCCGCTGGCCATCGTGTTGTCGGGGCATTGGGTGCCAGAGTCATGGAAGTCGCTTGTGTCCTTGCTCAGCGTCTCGGCTGGGATCATTGTCCTGCCAGCCATTTTGATTACGGTCATCGCTGGTGGCACGTGGCTGAATCTTCGCCCCGACCGCATCTGGGGTGTCATGCGCGCGGGGGGGGCTGATTATGCTGTTACGGTTCTGCTGACTGTCGTTACCACGGCGATTTATCTGTGGGTTATTTTTGGGCTTTATCTGGTTCCTGATGCGACGTTTTACACCCATCGCTGGTTGAGATATCTCGATCATCCAGCTGTTACGTACGCCAGCATGATCCTGGCGATCTATTTTGCCCACTGGGTCTGCTGGCAGATGGGGATGGTCTATCGGCGCCATCACGAACAATTCCCGTGGGTTTTTCAGCGGCATGTCCCACAAAACCGGCCCAGACCATTCATTCCCGACCGTTCGTGAACCGTTGGACCGATAATCAGCAAGTGAATCGATGAACGCCCTTAGTCATCTTGCCGATACCATAACCAGCGTCGTTGCCGCAAGCCGAAGATATTAGTTTTGGTTGTCTGCAATGGGTTTGGATATTGAAAGGCGCAGGGCGCATTTCAGTGTTGTTGACAGAGGATTCAAGCTTGACTTACATCCGCTGCGCTCGTAGTTTTAATTGAGGAAATTGGCTGTTTTGCGCTATTCGAGAGGCCTGATCTATGCCGCAAGCTGACAGCAATGTCCCGGGACTTACCGCCGGGCTGGATACCGAGGTTGGCCGTTATGTGGTTGATCAGGGTCTGGCTACGCGCACCGAAGTCGATTTCTGCCGCGAACAACAGAAACAATCCTCTGATCCGAACCAGCGCAGCCTGGCGGATCTGCTCATCGATCATCAGTTCATCACCGTCAATCAAGCCAAACGCATCCGCAGCCAGCTCGATGATCGTCGTGGCGGACAGATTCCTGGTTATCAACTGATCAGCAAACTTGGCAAGGGGGCGATGGCCACCGTTTACAAGGCCCGGCAGAATTCGCTGGACCGGATCGTGGCGATCAAAGTGCTGCCCAAGCGCATGAGCGAAAACGCGGCATTCGTCGGGCGCTTTTACAAAGAAGGTAAAGCCGCCGCCAAACTCTCGCACAACAATATCGTGCAGGCCATCGACGTTGGCTCCACACCGGACGGATACCATTATTTTGTCATGGAGTACGTCGAGGGCAAAACGCTCTATGATGTCATGCAGCCGCCTCCGGTTGGCGAAGGGCGCAATTTTTCCGAATCTGAAACGCTGGATATCACCATTCAGATCACCAATGCCCTGTTGCACGCTCATCAGCGCGGATTGATCCATCGTGATGTCAAACCCAAAAACATTCTTCTGACTGCCGGGGGTGTCGCCAAGCTCACCGATCTGGGTCTGGCCCGCGAGGTGGATGACCGCGATGCCGCTGCCAGCGAAGCCGGCAAGGCGTACGGAACACCCTATTACATCAGCCCCGAACAGATTCGCGGCGATGTCGATATTGATTTTCGCGCCGATATTTATTCGCTCGGCGCCACCATGTATCACATGCTCACCGGCCGGCCTCCCTTTGAAGGTGATACGCCCAGCGCGGTGATGCACAAACATCTGAAACAGGCGCTGGTTCCCGTGGATCATCTCAATACGGCGTTGTCCAGCGGCATTGGCGAAATCATCGATATCTGCATGGCCAAGAACCGGGATGAGCGCTACAGCAGCACCGAAGACCTGGCTGAGGATTTGCGTGCTGTCGCTTCAGGCCACCCGCCGATTCATGCCCGCCGTCAGATCGATCTTGGTGTTCTTGGTCAGGTTGAAGTCACCGGTAAAACCATCGATCTGGCCGAACCGCAGAATCAGAATCTCTGGGCACAGACGCCGATGTTGATCATGATTGCGGCCCTGGGGTTGTCGATTTTGGTCAATCTCGTCCTGATCGTTTTATTAACCGCCGGTTGATCACGCCGATGTATGGCGCTGATTGCTGGCGTCCCCTGCAACAATTGTCCATCCAATCGCCTGATCCATAACCTGTGTGAGTCGCTGCCATGTTTCTCACCCGCGCCCAGGCTCGATTGATCGACAAAATTGCCATTGAACAATTTCATATTCCGGGAATTGCGCTGATGGAAAATGCCGCCCGCGGCGCAGCTGACGTTGGGCTGGAGATGCTGAATGGGAAATCAAACCCATCCGTCCTGATTCTCTGCGGCGGCGGGAACAACGGCGGCGATGGTCTGGCGATGGCCCGTCATTTTCATAATCACGGTTGTTGTGTCCAGATCGGTACGACGGTTGATCCTGCCCGTTATGCCGGCGATGCTGCCATCAACTGGCGCATTGTCCAGGCGATGCAACTGCCGCAGACGATGGCGACGCCCGGGCTGGTGCGCGCCACAAGGCATGATCTGATCGTCGATGCCATTTTCGGAACGGGTCTTGATCGTCCGCCGCGCCCGCCCTTTGCAGCGCTGGCCGATGCAGTCAATTCAGCGGGCAGTCCGGTTCTGGCGATCGACCTGCCCAGCGGGCTTGATTGCGACACCGGTCAGCCACTGGAAACAGCAATGATCGCCTCCCGCACCGCGACGTTCGTTGCGCCCAAGCTCGGTTTTTCGCAGATGCACGCCCGGCGCTACACCGGAGTGGTGACGGTTGTCGATATTGGTTGTCCGCTTCAAGTCATCCATCTGGCCTGCCGCAGTTAAATAACATTTACCCGGTCCGTTTGGCTGGGTTTCTGCCGGGCAATCATCCATCGCATTTTCGTGTTGAAATTGCGCGATGGCAGCGTGTGGCATTGCTCGCATCCTGCCGGCACTGGTCTATAATGCCGGTCAATGGCGGATCTTCTGGCCCGTAATCCCGGCGATCATCATCCGATCCCGTCGCGTCGCGCGCCTGCGCCGCACGCGCAAACATCATCATTCAATTTCAAGGTGCTCAGTACGCAGGCCGCTGCGGATGAAAATCTCAAGCGCACTGTCGGTGCCGCCACCGTAAAACAATGGACCTCTCGCCAGGTCAGTCTGCGCCAGCTACCCGATGCCTCAGCCCTGCGTCATCTGGCGGGGCGGATCAAACAGCATACGCTGGACCATCTGGACTATTATCTTGAGCAGCTCATCGACAACGTGGAGCGTCGCGGGGGAAAGGTTCATTTCGCCCGCAATGGCGGGGAGGCGCTGCAGATCATCGCAGCCATTGCCCGGGAGAATGACTGCAAAATCTGCGTGAAAAGCAAATCCATGGTCAGCGAAGAAATCGAGCTGACGCCCGTGCTCGAGCAGCAGGGGATGCAAGTATGGGAAACCGATCTGGGTGAGTTCATCGTGCAGGTCAATCACGATAAACCCAGCCATCTGGTTCAACCCATTATTCATATGTCGCGCCGCCAGATTGCCCCGCTGCTGTGCGACTATTTCAAGACCGACTACACCGACGATCCGCAGACCCTTACCCGCCACGCCCGTCAGTTTTTGCGTGACAAGTTCCGCCAGGCGGATCTGGGTATAACCGGCGGTAATTTTCTTGTCGCCCAGACCGGGCAGGTCTGTATCGCGACCAATGAAGGCAATGGTCGGTTGACAACCTCCATGCCCCGCGTGCTGGTGAGTCTGGTCGGGCTGGAGAAGGTCGTGCCGCGTCTTGGCGATCTGTCCGTGCTGCTGAAATTGCTGGCGCGCAGCTCGACGGGTCAGGCGATTACCGTTTACACCAGTCTCTTTGGCGGTACGCGGGCTGCCGGTGAAAAGGACGGCCCGGAGCAGTTTCATCTTGTGCTGCTGGATAATGGGCGCAGCGAAATCCTCGCGGGTGATTATCGTCAGACGTTGCGTTGCATCCGTTGCGCCGCGTGTCTCAATGCCTGTCCGGTTTATCGCGTGATTGGGGGACATTCGTACGGCAGCGTTTATCCCGGCCCCATCGGGGCGCTGATTACGCCGCTGTTTCGCGGGTTGCACGAATATAACGATCTGCCCCAGGCGTCGAGCTTATGCGGCGCCTGCGCCGAGGCCTGCCCGGTTGAGATCGATATTCCCCAGCATCTGGTCAACCTGCGCCGTGATATTCATCAAAAAAAGATCAGTTCAATGGGCGAGCGCCTGATCTACCGTCTGTGGGCGGCCAGCCTGCGTTCTCCGTTGCTGTATCGATGGAGTGGACGCGCGCAAAAGTGGGCGTTGCGTCTGCGCGCGCGTTTCAGTGGCGGTTGGTTGAAAAAACTTCCCGGCCCCGCCGGTGGCTGGACGCAGGTGCGCGATATGCCCCAACCTGCGGCGCACACCTTTCATGAGCTGTGGAAGAAGCGGAAAAAATGAGGCGATGAACGGCTGAACACGCATTGACGCAATAAAAATCCATGACGAACCGATCTGATTTCATCAACACCATTCGCCAGGCGCTGGGTCGAAGTGCGCCGCTGACCTCTGCGCCCCAGCCACCAGAGCTGGCGCCGCAGGCGATTCGGCTGGTATCCCCCGATGAAGACCTGCCTGCCCATTTTGCCCAGCAGGTTGCAGCCAACGCCATGTCGATCCAGACTCTGCCTGCTGACCAAGTGGCAACGAAAATCATTGACCTTTTGCGCCAGCGCAACTGCAAAAGCGCAGCGTTGCCTGTCTCGCCTTTGCTCGATTCGCTGGGCCTGATTGAACGTCTCAAAACAGCTGGTATCGACGCCCGTCGATGGGATGAACTGTCTGCGGATGCAGTTTATGATCTGGATGCGGGTATTACGGATGTCCATGCCGCCGTGGCTGAAACCGGCAGCCTGGTGATTCAGGCGCATCGGGATCATGGCCGCGTCCTTTCACTGGTTCCCATGATTCATATCGCGGTGGTGCAAACCAGCGACATTGTTCCAGACTTGTTTGACTTAATGGAAAAAATTCAGCGCGACAAATCCGCCAGCGGAACCGTGATAATTACCGGCCCGTCAAAAACATCGGACATTGAAGGGAATCTGGTCATCGGAGTGCATGGTCCGGGTGAGGTGCATGTGTTTTTGCTGGCGGCGCCGACGAAGATCTGAATAGTCTGCAGCAGCGGTTGAATATCAATCGGGGAAAAGAAGTTGCTGGTACTGCGGGATGATTCGATCCCAGGTATAGCGCGCCAGCACCAGTGCGCGGGCCTGCTCAGCCATCGCGCAACGCAGGTGTGTATTATCAATACAGCGCTGAATGGCACCGGCCAACGCAGCCACGTCGCCGACGGGAACAAGCAGGGCGGTTTGCTCGTCGGTCACGACATCGACAATCCCCGGAGCGCTGGTGGCGACGATGGGCACGCCGACGGCCATCGCTTCCAGAAGCACCAGCGGAAAACCTTCTGCTGCTGATGGCAAAACCAGCAGATCAGCCTCCGCCAGCGCCTGTCTGGTTGGGACAAAACCATGAAACGTAACGCGCCCGGTCAGATTCAGCGCCGCCGTCAGTTGGCGCAACTGCCAGCGCATCGGACCATCGCCGCAAATATGCAAATGGATCGGCGCGCTCGAAAGTGTGGCAATGGCGGACAGCAAGTCATCCACCCGCTTGACCGGATCGAGCCGGCCAAGAAATACGATCTGAAATGGGCGATCAAGACGCAATGGGTTTTGCGCCGGCGATGATTCCGTTGTGAGCAGATCAAGTGGCGCAAGCGACGCGACATCGATCGCATTGGCAATGACGCTGATCTGATCGGGGTCGATACCGCTGCGCTCCATCGCCGCCGCAGCGACCGCCTCTGAGGGGACAATGATCCGCCGGGCGGCATGCCAGACGATCGACTGCATCCACCAGTGCCAGCGCGGATTGGGCTGGGTTGTCTGAATCGCCTGAAAATAGCGCACATCCCGGCAGAACAGCGCTGACAGGGCAGCGACGGTATTGGCGTGCAATAGAAAACTCAGAACCGTATCCACGCCTCGCTGGCGGATCAGTTTCACCAGCTTCATCGTCACTTTGGGCAGGTCAAACAGATCATCGGCGTTAAACACGGTGACACGAACACCGGCGGATTCGATCAAATCCGCCACCGGCCCGCGCGGCGCCAGGCAGGCAACTTCAACTTCCATCCCGCGCGTTGGCGCATGCAGACGTTTGGCCAGTTCGTACACAACCCTCGGCGTGCCACCGATGAGCAAATCCGTGTTGAGAATCAGCAGGCGCCGGGCCATGAAGACAGTATAGCCATCGCCGCCCGGGAGAAAACGTTGATTGGCGCAATATCATTTTCGACGATGAATATCACTCTCATCATCGAATCGCCACTTCAGCGCCAATGCGATGTTTCCAACTGCGCGTAGCAACCGGCGATTAGAAGATATCCACGGGTTTTCCGATTCGGGCGGATTCATAAACACCCAGAACGACCGCGACGGGTTTGCGGCCCTGGGCGCCGTCGATCAACGGTTTGTCGCCACAGTGAATGCAATGGATGAAATTCAGCAACTGCGTGCGGTGGGCATCGCCCCAGACCGCGCCGGGGTCTGCACTGGCGCGGGGCTGGCTGGCTTCATTCTTGACACTGGCAGTTCCACCACGCGCCACATTGATGGCATGACCTGCGGCCTGCTGATGGACCTGCGATTGACCATTTTTCAGTGTGATCTGCTTGATGCTGTCGGCTTCGATGATGGCCGAACCATCCGTACCGAATAAATCCATGCGGGCGGGAAAACCTTCGTAGGCTGCGGTGGTTCCTGTAAATGTGCCAATGGCGCCGCTGGCAAATTCAATCGTGAATACGGCAATGTCCTCCACTTCAATGCGCTCATGGGCACTGGTGCGCGTCAGGGCGTAAACACGCTTGATGTCACCCACCAGCCATTGCAGTACATCGACCGTATGCACCGCCTGATTCATCAGCGCTCCGCCACCATCCCAGCGCCATGTTCCGCGCCAATCGCCGCTGTCGTAATATTCCTGCGTGCGCCACCATTTCACGCTGCCCTCAGCCAGGATAATTTTCCCCAGTTGTCCCGAATCGATCAACCGTTTGACCGTGATACTGGCCGGATCAAAACGATGTTGACTGATGACCGTCAGTTTTTTTCCTGTTTCGCGTTCGGCAGCGATCATGCGATCACAATCAGCCAGCGAAATGGCCATCGGTTTTTCCACCACGACATGCTTGCCGGCGCGCAACGCCTTGATGGCAGCATCAGCGTGCATCCCCGAGGGTGTGCATAAACTCACCACGTCAACGTTGTCGCTGGCGATGAGGTCATCCCCATTGCTGTAAATCTCGGTGACGCCGTGCTTTGCCGCCAGTTCGCTGGCCCGTTGCGGGATCAGGTCGGCCACTGCCACCAGCTGCGCATCCTCAATTTGCGCCAACGCACCGGCGTGCGTTGGACCGATTGCTCCGCATCCGACAATACCAAATCGCAGCTTCTTCCCTTTCAGTTGATCCGTTTGATCCGACTTTGCCACCGAATAATCCTCAATCCTGATTGTGCTGATCGTCTGATGAGCCAGCATCCTGATTACAACACATGTTCCACGTGGAACATTGCACTAAAACACTCTGACCCGCCATCTTCAGCGGTTTTGTCAGGCGCGTTGCGGACAGTTACGATGCCCTGCCGCCCGCTGTCACTTGGCCAGCGCCCATTTTATCTGACCCGCCACAATCGTAGCCACCTGCCTGCCGGTCAATTCCCAGCCATGATACGGGCAGTTGCGACTCTTGCTCTGAAACTGCTCAATATCCACCGTCCATTTGGTGTCGGGATTGATGATCGTTACATCCGCGATGGTTCCGGGTTTCAACGTGCCGCGATCGAGTTTGATGATTCGGGCTGGCTGGGTGCTCATCAGGTCGATCAACTTCATCCAGTTGATATGACCGGGCAGCACCAGCGCCTTGATGTACAGACCCAGGGCACATTCCAGACCGATGATTCCATTGGGCGCTGCCTGAAACTCCAGTTCTTTTTCCTCCGCCAGGTGTGGTGCGTGATCCGTCGCCAGAATGTCGATCGTCCCATCGATCACACCGGCGATGCACGCCTGCACATCCGCCTCGGTGCGTAGCGGCGGATTCATCTTGTAATTGGTGTCGTAGCCGCGGCAGGATTCATCGGTCAAAAGCAGATGGTGCGGCGCAGCCTCGGCCGTAACGCACTGACCGTCTTTTTTGGCGCGGCGGATCAGCTCCACGCTCCATGCGGTGCTGATATGTTGAACGTGATAGCGGCAACCGATCGTGCGGTTCAAAAGCAGATCACGCGCAATCATGAGTTGTTCCGCCTCGGCCGGCGCACCGGGCAGGCCCAGCGCGGTACTGACGACCCCCGCGTGCATCGCGCCCCCGGACAACGCCGGTTCTTCGCAATGCTGCATCAGCACCGTGTCGAACATCTTCGCGTATTGCAGGGCCTTGCGCATCACGGCCGCATCGCCGACGCCCGTGCCATCATCCGTGAACGCCACCGCGCCGCGGTTGTGCATGGAACCAATTTCCGCCAGTTCCCGACCTTGCCGCCCCTTGGTAATCGCGCCGACCGGGTAAACATTGGCCAGGTCAGCCTTCTGCCCCTCACGCAGCACATATTCAATCTGGGCTTCGTTATCCAATACCGGCCGGGTATTGGGCATGCAGCAGACCGTTGTAAATCCACCGGCCACCGCAGCGGCGCTACCCGAAGCGATGGTTTCTTCCTCCTCGTCGCCCGGTTCGCGAAAATGCACATGCACATCGATCAATCCGGGACAAACATAACAGCCACCGGCATCGATCGTGCGATCGACTTTAATGCCAGCATCATGGCCGGAATCGAAAATGCGCTCGATTCTTCCATCAACGATCAGCACGTCCGCCCGCTGCTGAAGATTCTGCGCCGGATCGATGACGGTTCCATTTTTGATTAGCAGTCTTGATGAAGGCATGTCGGATGAACAGATTACAATTCCTGCTGCATATTTGGAAGTGTCAAGTCGAACAAACCGACCTGTAAATGCCGGGTGGGAATTGTTGTCGGCCATGCCTCGTGCCGATAGGCTGTAGCATTATGGATGCCACGAGTACCCAAACCCAACCACCACCGCCCCCGGCGCCCAGGCGTGTCTGGGTTCAATCGTTGCCGGTTTTATTTGGACTGGCGGTGTCGCTCGTTGTGCTGATCATCTTTTTCGATCCGCTCAGCACGGTGTTGCTGGGGTTGTTGGCTGCGGCCATAGTCGCGTGTTCGCTCAATGCGTTGGTGGGATATATTCCAGCACCGCGCGGCGTCAGTGCGGCGATTTTAGGCCTGGGGTTCATCGCCTGTGTGGCGGGGCTGATACTGGCGCTCTCCTGGCCACTGGCCAAGCCGGTCCAGGCCGAGCTGGAACGCTGGCCGCAAAGTAAACAACGGATTGACCAGCTGCTGAATAATTGGAGCACCGAGCTGGCCTTGCAGCAGCCAGTCACTGTTGATGGCATCTTCACCAGCATCGGTCAGTTTTTTGCCGGTGAATCAGGCCCGCGCCTTTTCAGCCGCGGCGCAGACGTGGCAGTCGCCATCATCATCTGGCTGGCGTTCGTTTTTATTGGATCGATTTTCATGCTGGCTGATCCACATGATCGCCTGCTGGGCCCGGCCGTACACCTTATATCACCAACCTACCGCCCACGGGTAAAAGAATTGCTCGATGCCCTCGGCCCGCGCCTGCGCCGCTGGGTGCTGGGAACGTTCACCAGCATGTGCATCGTTTTTACCGCCTCGTGGATTGGGTTTAGCGTGATCCGTCTGGAGTTTGCCCTTCCGCTGGCGATGCTGGCGGGATTGTGCGAAATCGTGCCGACTGTCGGTCCGGCCTGTGCCATGGTCGTCGCGCTCCTGTTTGCTGCCACGCAAAGCGTCGGCGCGGTGCTGGGCGTGCTGTGCGTCTATGCGGTCATCCAGGCGGTGGAAGCCTACGTAATCCTGCCCATGATTATGCGCGGAGCCGTTAAAATGCACCCGGCGGTTACGCTGTTCAGCGTCGTGCTGTGGGGCAAGATTTTCGGTGTGCCCGGGTTGATGCTGGCGATTCCGATCAATTTGACGGTCGCCAGCCTGGTCGAATTTTTATATATGCGCCCGCGCGATGCCCGGCTGTCCGGCGCCGCCAGCCTCGCAACGGAAAATAATGCCGCCTCACTGCCAGCTCTGGCTGATCACGCGAATAGCGACGAACAAATCAAGTGATTCCCGACACGTGATCAACCTCCGCCGCCTTGTTGTCCGATAACAGCATTAGTTCAGGAGACCGTATGGAAGCGATTATTGTTGGTGCTGGCGGACATGGCAAAGTGGTGCTTGAGATCCTGCGCGCTGCTGGTGGGGTGCAGGTGGTCGGATTCATCGATGCCAACCCGTCCCTTGTCGATACGCAGGTTCTGGACGTGCCGGTGCTGGGGCATCTCAATGTCCTGCCGCGCCTGCGCCAACGTAAAGTGCATCACGCGATTGTCGCCATCGGCGACAACGCCGCCCGGCAAAGTTACTGCCAGCTTCTTCAGCAGCATGGGTTTGAATTGATTAACGCCATTCACCCGTCAGCCGTTGTCTCCCCCTCAGCCCGGATCGGGAAAAACGTTGTTGTGGCTGCCGGCGCTGTCGTGGGCACGGACAGCCATCTGGCTGATGGCGTAATTGTCAACACTGCAGCGGTGGTCGATCATGAATGCCAGGTGGGCGAATTTGCCCACTTGTGTCCCGGTTCGCTTCTGGCTGGCCGTGTTACCATCGCGGCTGGAGCCTTCATTGGCATGGGTGCCAAGGTGATCCAGTGTCTGACCGTAGCCAGCGGGGCGGTCGTCGGTGCTGGTGCGGTGGTGATCCGGGATGTTCCCCCAGCCATCACCGTGGTCGGCGTACCGGCTCGACAGATCCAAACTCATCAGCAAAATGCCGGTTGATCCGGCTGCCAGACCGCTCGCCGTTCACATTGGCGAGCGTCGCCGCTGCGGCGCGTCAGCTCAATTCACCCTCGATGATCAGCCGGGCGTCGTCGGATCACGCCGTCGTTGCATGAAAGAGGTTTACTGGTATCGTTGTCGGATCACGCCGTCGTTGCATCGGGCATTGCCGTCGGGGTATGAGCGGCAATGTTTTCCAGAATGGTGTCGGGGTTGATACCTTCAGCTTCGGCTTCAAAATTGAGAATCACGCGATGCCGCATCGCCGGCAGCGCCACCTCCTGGATATCCTGAAAACTGACATGAAACCGGCCGGCCAGCAACGCCCGTACCTTGGCAGCCAGAACAATCGCCTGGGCCGCGCGCGGTGAAGCGCCGACGCGCAAATACTGGTTGGTCATGGGGACGGCAAAAATGCTCTGCGGCTGGGTGGCTAGCGTAACACGAATTGCATAATCCTGGACGTGCGGCGCAATGATGACGCGCTTGACCAGTTGCTGATGCGTCAGAATCTTTTGTTCATCCAGCACCGGTTCGATCTGTACATCGTGGCTGCTCGTGGTTCGGTTCAGAATCTCATGCAGTTCAGCCCGCCCGGAATACTGCACCACCAGTTTGAAGAAAAATCGGTCAAGCTGCGCCTCGGGCAAAGGGTAGGTTCCCTCCTGTTCCAGCGGGTTTTGTGTCGCCATCACAAAAAACGGCTGACGCAACGGTCGAATCTGACCGCCAGCCGTGACCTGCCGTTCCTGCATCGCCTCCAGCAGGGCGGATTGTGTCTTGGGCGTTGCGCGGTTGATCTCATCAGCCAGAATAATCTGGCTGAAAACAGGGCCGGGCATGAACTGGAACTTTCGGCGACCATGTTCATCCTCCACGATCACATTCGTGCCGATGACATCAGCCGGCATGAGGTCGGGCGTGAACTGGATTCGGCTGAACTGCAGATGCAGCGCCTGGCTGAGCGTGCGGATCAACATGGTTTTACCCAGACCCGGCACGCCTTCCAGCAGGGCATGGCCGCCGACAAACAGGCACGTCAGCACGCCGTCGATGATCGCCTCATGGCCGACGATGACTCTGGCAATCTGGCTGCGCACCAGTTGATAATCCCGCCGAAAATCATCCGTCGCCTGTTGAACCTGCTGCTGGCTGTCAGAAGCTTGTGGTTGCGGTGGTACAGTCATAATCATCCCATCAAAATAAAAACTCGATGCGCCGCACGCATGCCCGATGCGCCTTATGGCATCGGCGCATCCTGATCCTGATTATTCTAATCTTTTTCATCGCCATGACGCATCTTTTGCTGCGCCCGCCGTTTGGCTGCCATCAATTCATTCATCATTTGCCCGCTGTCAGGCGAAGAACCACCCGCCGGAGTTGAAGGATCGATTGATTCCGTCATTGGCGCTTTTTCCGATAACCCCCCGTGGTGGCGCGGATCAGTGGTCACATTCGCCGGCACTGCATCATATGCACCAGACAACGGCCTGCCAGTCGCGATTGGCGGCGCGCCAGTTTTGCTATCGCGCACCGGCTGTGCCTGCGTTGCGGATAGGCGGGATGAACCGGACGGTCCGACCACACGCTCGGGCACGGAATGATCCGCCTTCGCTTTTTTGAGTTGTTCCAGCGCTGGCTGGCTATCTGGTTGATGCACGAGGAAGAACGACCCGATCCAGGAAATCGTTTTGTCCCACGAGCGGCGAAATGATTTTTCATCCCAGGCGATTCGACGATTCGCCACATCCACCAGGAAGAAAACGGCTGCGGCGCCGAGCAACCAGTTACGCAGCAGCGTCAGACGATGCATCGCCGGTAGTCCATCGCGCGTAAACAGTTCGGGGCTGTCAGCATCAAAACTCAACAGACGCCCGCCGCTGCGCTGGGCAATCTGCTCAAGCGCTGCATCATTGCTGGTCAGGTCGCGCAGCTCCGCCGAACCGTTGACGGCCGTGGCGCTGTAGAGCAGGCTGGTGTTGCCGTGCGCATCGATGTACTGAAGGGCCGCGATATAACCGCCTGGCTGGGCAGCATCAAAAGTGGTTTCGTAGCGCCCCGGAGCCGTCTGCACCAGCGCCAAATCCAGTGTCTGGTTCTGGCCTGCCATTTGCCCCGGCCGAACCAGCGCCGCCCGCACAGCCGCGAAGCTGTTCGCCTGACCATCGGCGCTGCTCGCTTGGACGATAATCTGCCCAACGCCGTCGCGTACGATCATCTGCGCTTCGACATCAGCCGGTGCAGCCGAGCGCACAACCGAACGCACCAGTTGCTCCCAGAAGCTGGCCGATGGACCGTTCAACCAGGCGGTGGCCCAGCGTTTGCCGCTGTCAGAGGTGAACACCGCAGCCCGACCAAGCCCCGCCTGCCCATACGCCAGTAGCGGATCACCTCCCGGTGCCTGCAGCAATACTGCGCTCTTGGGGTCTGATTTGGCCCGGCTCAGAACCATGCCCGTCAATGGTGGCAGATTATCCAGTCCCAGCGTCATCGGCCAGACATCGGCAGCAGCCGTGCGCAGGGGCGCGATCTCTTTTTCCTGAATGAAGGATCGCCGCAGAATGCGCGTTTCACGAATAAAAATCTGTACCAGTTGTGTCAGGTCCTGCACCGAGTAATACGTTCCGCCACCTTGCTGCGCCAACTTTTCAAGTAATTTCGTATCGGCATCCGGCCCAACCGCCACGGTGGAAAGTGTGATGCGCTGGTTGCGCATCATCGCCAGCAGTTGGGGTGCATCGGCCGGTTCAGGACTCTGTCCATCGGTAAGCAGAAGGATATGACGCAGGCCGTCCAGTTGGTCACTGGTCTGAATCAAAGCCTCAGCAGCCAGACGCAAGGCGGGAAAAATTTCCGTTCCACCCTCCGGTCGAATCGCACGAACCGCGGCTGTGGCATTACTGGTATGGTCGTTGAGGGAAAGGGGAACGATCCATGTCGGCCTCTGATTGAACGCGACGACGCCGATATGATCCTGTGCGCTCAGCGCTTCAATGGCCAGTGCCGCCGCCTCATTGGCCAGTCGCTGCTTGGAGGACCGGCCATCACCCGCCGGCGAATTCATCGAGCCGGAGCTGTCCAGAACAATCACCAACCCCGCCCGCGCCAGAACCTGCCGCGCCGGCACATCGCAACTGATTGGCAGAACCTTTTCCAGTGTCGAGCCGATCCACCCTCCCGCCCCCAGCGCCTGCGGGCCACCCAGCACGACCAGACCGCCTCCCAGGTCGTGCACATATTGCGCCACATCCTGCGCTGATTGTTCACTTAATCCATCGACACCGCGCGGGATGTTATCCAGCACGATTGCATCAAACGGCTGAAGGGCCGCCAGCGAGCCGGGAAAGTCCCGAACACTCATCGTCGTGATTGCGTTTCCCTGCTGGCGCAGCAGTTGAACAACGGCAGAAATGTTGGGTTCCTGGTCATTGTGCAGCCATAGCACCTTGCCCTGACCCCGTACCACCGTAAACGCCTGGGCAGCATCATTGCCGGTCACGGCGTTGTATTGCTCATCATCAGCCTGAAATCGCGCGTCAAAGCGAACAATGCCAGCCGACTCTCCCATCGGTACGCTCAAGCGATAACTGTTCAGCCCCGGTTCGAGGGTGATGCCCAGTGTCGGTTGCACGCCTGCTTTGGCTGGGTCCAGATCAACGCTTTGGCCAGCCTGCTCAATACTCAGCCGCCCACTGACCGCCGCCGAATTGAGGTTGCGAATAATGACATCAAGCGAAAACGGCTCACCCTGACGCTGCCACGCCGGAGCCGCCACACGCTCCAGAACCACATCATTGCTGATGGCATAGTGCAGTGGCAGAACATCGATGGGAATACGATGCGCCGCCGCTGCTTGAATCGCAGCCTCCAGGTCACCCTGGTTGGAATTACCATCACTGATCAACACCAGCCGCTGCATGGCATCGCCGTGAAACATCGCCAGACCGAGCTGAATGGCTGCCTGAATATCCGTGCTGCCGGTGTTGAGCGTATCGCGTGATGGGCGGGCGGTCAGATCCAGTTGGGTCGAAGGCAGCAGATCGACCAGCGGCTGGGCTGCAAAACCGACGACACCGATACGATCGCCAGCCTGTTTATCGCGCCCCGCGACAGCATTGCCCAACCAGCGCTGCACTGCCTGCTGGGTTGTCATGCCGTCGGTGGTAACGGCGTGGATGGTGGAGGCTGACAGATCGTTAAGCACAATCACATCAACCGTGCGCGCGTTTATTTGCCACTGCACTCCTGCCAGCGCCAGTAGTAGCAGCAGAAAGACGCCAAGGCGCAACGTCATCGCTGCTTTTCGGCGCAGTCGATAAAGCGCCTGCAAAGAGCGTTGCGCCATCCATGCCAGCAGCACCGCCAGCACCGGCAACAACCCCAACCACAACCACGATGCTGGCGAGTCAAATCGCAGCATTGCCAGGGATTGGTTGAATAGCTCAGCCAGGTGCATCATGCTGACTGGTATTTTCGCTGAATTGCGCGATTGTATCCACTGGATCAACCGTTGACTGCGTTATCCGCTTGCGGCGGGCTGATCGGTTGTAATGGCTCGGTTTGCTGGATCGACCAGATTTTTTCCAGCAGCGGCTCGACACCCTGGCGCGATACACCAGAAATCGGGAAAATGTCATGCCCCGCCAAATCCTGTCTCAACTGGGCCAGCGCCTGATCGTCCGTCGCCAGATCCATTTTGTTGGCAGCGATCAATTCACGTTTTTGCGCCAATAGAGGGCTGAACGCCTCAAGCTCGCGGCGGATGATGTGATAGTTTTCAGCCGGGTTGGAACCGTCCGTCGGAAACAAATCCAGCAGATGAATGATGATGCGCGTCCGTTCAATATGCCGCAAAAACGCATGTCCCAGCCCCGCACCGCGCTGGGCGCCCTCAATGAGTCCCGGAATATCAGCAAAAACCATGCGCCGATCGCCCACCAGTTCAACAATGCCCAGTTGCGGTTCCAAAGTTGTGAACGGATAATTCGCCACCTTGGGCCTGGCAGCACTGATACAGCGCAAAAGCGTGCTTTTCCCCGCATTGGGCATGCCAACCAGCCCCACATCAGCAATGAGTTTCAGCTCCAGCTTGAGATGACGCTCCTGACCCGCCGTACCCGGCTGGGCATAACGCGGCGCCTGATTGGTCGAACTCTTGAAATGCCAGTTACCCAAACCGCCTTTACCACCTTGGGCAATCAGGATTTTGCGTCCGGGAGTATCCAGGTCGGTCAGCAGAAGATCGTGCTGTTTGTCATAAATGAGTGTCCCCGGAGGCACACAGATCACCAGATCATCGCCGGATTTACCCGCCATTTTTTTGCCCAGCCCCGACTGCCCATTGGGGGCATACCAGTTATGGCGCGAGGAAAAATCGAGCAGCGTGTTCTGGCTGGGGTCAGCCAGAAAATAGATGCTGCCACCATCACCGCCATCGCCGCCGTCCGGGCCACCCTTGGGTACGAATTTCTCCCGGCGAAAGGCGATACAGCCCGCTCCGCCGTTTCCCGCTTTGACATGAATTTCTGCTTCATCAACAAACATTGGCGCATTGTATCCGAGAGAAGCAGCCTTGGGCAGAGGCACTGGCAGGCATGAATTGAAACACCGGCGTCTGGACATATAATCTTTTGCACTGACAGATCGATTTTTTACAATGCGTGGCTGGCTGCACCTCCCCAAGGCAAAGAGGGTTTGCTGAGGTAATCACAAAATGCGTGATGAATCCAATGGCGAAAAAATGACTCGTAAAAGCATGGGGGTTGGCACGTTGTTTTCTCCTGAGGCGAAAGTTGAAGTTCTTACGGGGGACAATCGCCAGTTGCTGCCTGCAATCGATGCTGAATCGATACAGTGTTGTGTTACGTCACCGCCTTACTGGGGGTTGCGTGATTATGCCCACGATGATCAGATCGGCCTGGAAAGTACGCCGATTGCTTATGTTCAGAATCTCGTGCAGGTTTTTCGCCAAGTTCGCCGGGTCTTAAAAAAGGATGGAACACTCTGGTTGAATGTTGGCGATGGGTACGCGCGCAACGGAGGAACTGGGCGGCACGGCCCTAATGCAATCGTCGGCAATACCCGAAAAATGATCCAACGCCGCAACTGCAAAGTGCCCGATTGCTGGGGATTGAAAGACAAAGACCTCATGGGGCTGGCGTGGCGGGTTGCCTTTGCGTTGCAGGAGGATGGCTGGTATCTCCGCTCACGCATCGCATGGGTTAAGCGATCCGCGATGCCGGAAAGTGTTCGTGATCGTCCAACCAATGCCACCGAGGACATTTTTTTATTCTCCAAGTCTCCGCGCTATTATTATAACCGGCACGGAGTCCGTGAAACTTCGGGGGCCAATCTCAGGAATGTGTGGATTCTTGGCCCTGATCCATCGAATAACGGGCATCCTGCAACGTTCCCGCGGGAATTGGTACGACGCTGCCTGCTGCTGGCCACCCGCGAAGGCGATACGGTTCTTGATCCATTCGGAGGGTCGGGCACGACGGCCATGGCGGCTGCGGCACTGCAACGTAATTCGATTTTGATCGAATTGAATCCGAAATACTCCAGACTCAGCGAAGGACGTATCCATGGTGCGCAGTGCGGGGTCTAAACAGCGAATTCTCGAATACTTCATGAAGAATCTCGGCAAAATTGTCGAGGCGCGAGATATTCAGCGCGCCAGTGGTGGTGTGGTGGAATGGGCGCGCAGAGTTCGTGAACTTCGTAACGAAGAAGGCTATCAAATCCTTTCCCATAAAGATCGGGCCGATCTGAAACCAGGCCAGTATCTTCTTGAAACGGATAAACGAATTCCAGCATTTCACCGGAATATTTCCAAAGAGACACGCGCCTGGGTTCTCGAACGCAATGGTTATACATGCCAGATGTGCGGAGTCGCCGCCGGTGATCCTGATCCGCTGGGAAGTGCGCGCACGGTGCGATTAACAATCGGCCATATTATTGACAAATCCAAGGGCGGTGACGATTCACCCTCCAACCTGCGCGCCATCTGCACTAATTGCAATGAGGGGCTTCAAAATACTGCTCCGCCAAAACCAGATCGTATCCATCTTCTGGCGCAGATCCGCCGCGCCACAATTGATGATCAGCGGGCAGTGATGCAATGGCTTGAAAATAAGTTTTCCACGCCGGCACAAAAAAAACGACACTGAGCTGCCTGATTTCGGTCATAATTGTATCCAAAACATATCCCAATTGTTCGACGCGTTAATTTGTCAAATCGTGGCTGGTGCGTATGCTGGCGGGTATGTTTATTCACAATGTCTTTTTCTGGCTGAAAGTTGGAACACCCGCTGGCGAGCGCCAGGCCTTGCTGCGCGACTGCCGTGAGATGCTGAGTTCGATTCCCGGAGTTCGGCATTTGTGGGCTGGTGAGCCAGCCCTGACCCCGCGCACTGTGGTGGATAACAGCTACGATGTCGGTCTTTGCGTGGTGCTGGAAGATGCCAAGGCCCACGATATTTATCAGGAACACCCGAAGCACAAGGAATTTGCAGCCCGTCATAAGGATAGCTGGGCCAGGTTGCAGGTGTATGACATCCGTTAGATGCACTACCGGTTGAACGGCTGGCGGAGGCGCGCCGTTGCGTGCATTATTTGCCATCAGGGTATCGTTGACCTCATAATATCTGCGCCATGTATCGAACGCTTGTCATTTTGCGTCATACCTTTCACGAGTCGATCATTCAGCCGATCTATCCGCTGCTGCTGGCGGTGGGGGCTGCAATTCTGCTGATCTATTCAACCGGTCTGGGTGCCGGGCCGATTCCCTTTTTTACCTTCGGCGAAGATACGCTGATGTACAAAGCGGTGGCCCTGGACACCATTTTGATTCTCGTGCTGGTGATGACGCTCTTTGCCACCAGCAAATCGATTTACGAGGAAATTGAAGATCGCACCATGCTCACCCTGATGAGCAAACCCGTGCAGCGTTGGGAAGTGCTGGTGGGTAAATATCTGGGGATTATCAGTGCGGCGCTCCTGGCGATTGTGGTGCTGGGATTTTTGCTGATTCTGGGAACGTGGGCGCGCATTCCCGATGATTACACGATTCGCGCCAGCAGTTTTGATGCCAATGAAATTGCGCGCCTGCATGATCTGCGCATGATGCACATTGCCGGATTGCTTCCCGCCTTGTTTCTGCTGTGGCTCCAGGTTTCCGTACTTGCCGCCGTAGGGGTGGCGATTTCAACCCGGTTGTCGCTGGTGGTGAACCTGCCGATCGTGATTATTCTTTACATCGCCGGCAATCTGACGCGCTTCCTGATCAGCGCCAGCCAGGGCGTTTCGCTGGCCAGTTGGAAATACTGGCTGAGCATCTTCCTGCCGTACCTCGAAGTTTTTGACCTGCGCCAGAAAACGGTCTACAGCAAAATTGCGCTGACAGGCACCAGTTTTGCCAATGACATCAACGCCGTCACCGTCAGCCAGCTCTGGTTTTATGTAGCAGCAGCCTTGTTGTACGCTGTCGCCTACAGTGCCTTTGCTCTCAGTGCGGGAATGTGGTCCTTCCAGACACGCGAGCTGGGTGGGGCAGAGGGCTGATCAACCGACGCGGACGACCACTTTCCCCATTGGTCCGGCCTCCATACGGGCAAATGCTGCGGGAACCTGTGCAAAATCAAATATGCTGTCAACGAGGGGTTGCTGCTGATGCTGCTGCATCAAGGCGGTGAGCTGTTTCCACGCATTTTGCGCCTCAGCCGCGGAATAGCTCCCGACCATGACGCCACCAAGACGGAGCCGTCGAAACAGCAGCGTCGAAGTGTTGAACTGCGGTACAACGCCTGCCAACCGTCCCACAATACTGACGCGCCCGCCGTTGCCCAGGGTGTTGATCAAATCAGGAAATTGCGGGCCGCCGATGTTGTCAATCGCCAGATCAACCTTGCGACCATCGAGCGATTGTTTGAGTTGGTTCGCCCAGTCAGGCTGGTTGGGGTCAAAGGCGTGATGGGCACCGAGCAAGAGCAGCTTCTGACGTTTTTCCTGGCTGCGTGACAGGGCGATAACGGTATGTCCCATCGCCCGCGCCAGTTGCACCGATGCCACACCGACGCCGCCTGATGCGCCCGTGATGGCAACGACGCCCGGAGGCATATTTCCCCATTGCGTCAGCGCCTGCCAGGCGGTCAGATAAACCAGCGGAGCCGCTGCTGCCTGCTGAACCGTCCAAGACTCAGGATAGGATGCCAGCGATTCCGCCGCCGCAGCGACTTTCTGCGCCAGGGTTCCGGGTTGATCCACGCCAACCGCGCTGCGCAGAATAACACATCGATCACCGATCGACACCGTTTTAACATCTGAACCCATCGCAATCACCCGACCGACTGCGTCGCGACCCAAAATATGCGGCCAACGTGGTCGGGCGGGATACTGTTTTTGCGCCAGATACTGGTCCGCAGGATTAAGGGCTGCAAATTCAATCTCAAGGACCACTTCATCCGGCCCGGGCACGGGGTCGGGGGCGTCGCCCAGTCGAAGCTGGTCAATTCCATTGGGCTGATCGAGTAACCATGCTTGCATCGACTTAGGATACCACAGAATCGCCAGACGGAATAACGCGGATTCGCAATGGATGCCAAACGCCCCGATTGGCATCCGTTTTAGGGAATGTTGTTGATCGGATGGCACAACGTCCGATAAACAATCAAAGGCGGATTGGTCGTTATCCAGGTCTTATTTTGTGCAGACATAAGACCGATAGCTCTGATAGGTGATGACGTTTATGCCGTTTAGGCTGGACGAATATCGGCCTTGGGGCCGTCGCCGACTGGAGCGTGATCATGACCATAACCAGACACCGCCAGAAGATGATTCAGTGGCTGCTGAACGCTGCGGCCTTTGCAGCGGTCATCGCGGCAGCAACATGAGAAGTGGTCGCCGGACTATCAAAGTGTCGGGCGATGGAACTTCCCAACCGATGGAGCTTCACGGATGAAGCGATGGACAATTATTGGCGTACTCATGCTGGTCAGCCTCGTGGGCTGCAGGCAGGGCGAAAAACCGTATGGCACGGAGGTTCCGACCAGCCTGCCCGGCAATAAAAAACAGGTTTGGGCGGTGGCGCCAGCCGTGAACCTCAGCGGCGAATCCGTGGTTGATCCGCTGTTGCAAAGCGATTTATTGTTTCAGCAATTACAGCAGGTGCGCGGTTTGACCGTGGTTCCGGTCAATCGAGTGGTCGAAGTCTACATGCGACTCGGTATTGACCGGATTCAGAGTATGCAGCAGGCAGCCCTGGTTTGCCGGATGCTTTCGGTTGATGGGCTGATGGTTCCGAGCATTACGATTTACGATGCGTACAACCCGCCGAAAATGGGCGCATCGTTGCAGTTGTTTGCGGTCAAACCGCAGCGGTTTGGGCTGGGTGGCATGGCCCAGGGTGGACCGGCGGCAATGGAAGTCAATTTCTTCCAGGCGGCCGGAATGTTTGATGCCGCCAACGGCAGTGTGCGGGAGGATTTGCAGATGTACGCCGGCGGGCGTTACGAACCCAGTGGCCCGCTGGGAATGAAAGAATATCTGGTCAATATGGATCGGTATTGCGGGTTTGTTTATCACCGCCTGATCCGTGACCTTTTACGAAACCAGACGTCGCAGTCGGGTTCAGCGCGTCCGCCGGTCGATAGCACGACCCAGCCGGTGGAGCAGGCGCCGAGGACGGATTGAAATGGGTGAAAACGTGCTACGACGGCGTTTTGTGCGGATCGTCGCGTGATTGATCCGATAAACTGAACTGAGAGCAAGTCGAGCTTGCTGGCCGCTTTTGTAGGCCGCCGTGATTGCTGGAGTAATTATGCAGAGCATGAAAACGCTCAGCCTTGTCAAAGGGCAGCACCAATTCTGTTTTCGTTATGAAGTTGGACAGGAGTCCAAAGTTCTGGATTCCCTGATCGAAATGGTGAATCGGCGCGAGCTGGCGTTCGACTGGTTTGATGCCGCCGTCCTGTCTCATCAATTAGGTCAACATTTAGCCAAAGAATTAAAGGCTTATTTGCCGAAGAAAGCTGCATAAGGTTATCGGGTTTGCCTGCCGGTATCTGTCCGGTCGGAAAAGAAGTCAAACCGGCAGCCTGTCATGGTCAATCGATCAGTTTTGACCATGGAATCAGCCCTCTGCCCAAGTCTTGGATGGACCGTTTCAGGCAGAATGCTGGAGTGCGAGAGCGGAGCATCTCGCCCATGAAACGTGGAGCGTTTCCTGTGTGAGCCACCGCTACGCCGATCGGGTGGCATGAGTCATCGGATGTGCCCTTAGTGCCCAAAGTGTGTTTATGAACACCGCGACACCCGTGGATCAAATTTCCGCTCCTGTTGAGTCCCCTACGCTGGCTGGTTCGGAGAAGAAATTCACCGAACAAATCCGCCAGTTTCTCGACTATCTCAAACTGGAAAAACATTTCAGCGACTACACTGTACGCAGTTACGGCGCTGACCTGATTCAGTTTGCCCAGTTCCTGGCTGGCGAGATCGGTCAGGCGCACGCCAATGTTGCCCCCGGCACGATGCAGGAAATGGCAATTGATGAGCGCATCGTCAAGTGCGAAGCCATTACAATCCGTGAGTTTCTGGCGTACCTGTACGCCCAGAACTACACCAAGAGTACAACGGCGCGCAAGCTGGCGACCTTGCGCAGCTTCTACAAATTTTTGATTCGTCGTCAGTTGATTGCCTCCAACCCGCTGTCAGCCATCCGCACACCCAAGCAGGAAAAACGCCTGCCCAAATGTCTGGATCTGGAGCAGATTCAGCGTCTGCTCGATGCCCCCGGCGATGCCGATGTGCTTTGTGCCCGCGACCGCGCCATGCTGGAAGTGCTCTACAGCTCGGGTATCCGCGTCAGTGAACTGGTTGAGCTGGAAATCGGCGATATTGATCTGCAGGAGGGCGTGCTGCGCGTCCGCGGCAAAGGCCGCAAGGATCGCCTGACACCCATTGGCTCGCAGGCCATCAAGGCCTTGCAGCGTTATTTTGAAATGCGTCAGACCGATCCGCGCATGGCGCACAGCCCACGGGCTGAGCGCGTATTTTTGAACAAACACGGGCAGTCGCTCAGCACACGTTCGGTACGCCGTAAACTCGATAAATATCTCGTCTCGGCCGGGCTGGATCCGGGGATCAGCCCCCATACGCTGCGACACAGCTTTGCCACGCACCTGCTCAACAACGGTGCTGACCTGCGCAGCGTCCAGGAACTGCTTGGCCACCAAAGTCTCAGCACGACCCAGATTTATACGCATCTGACGACGGCGCGCATGAAGCAGGCATACGACCAGGCTCATCCGCGGGCGCACAGCGGAACAATCCCGCATCCCGCTTCGCCGGGAAATGCGCCATCGACGCCGACGTATTACTCCGCCAAGGCCGGGTAATTCGAGTCATTGGGCAGATAACTAAAGGTAGGGTTTTCCGGCTGCATTCGTGCAGCCGGTTTTTTTATGGCCGACGAGCCCGGCGACTTAAGTGTTGATTGCTGGCAACTGTCGATGTTGTTTTCCCGCAACATCTGGTTTAATCGTCCAGCGGTGTGGCGAAATTAAAGGTTACGTACCATGATTACGGGCGTGGCATCGTTTTTGACCTATGATTTGGCATGCGATGGGCGTGCCTGCTATTGATGATGCTGTTTCTCAGTGCCTGTGCGGCGTCGACCAAGGGTGCAAAGCCGGTTGAGCAGGCAAACCTTGATCAAAATGAGTTGTCAGCCAGCGAATCGGCCTCTCAGATGTTGACGGGAAATAATGACGCATTGGCGCTTGTATTTGACCCAGTATCGGATCAGCCAGCTCCTGCATGGGTGCTTGATCGCGATATAAGGCGGCAGCGGGCCTACTGGGGGATGCAAGGCCCGGTCGTAACCTGGTTCTATCAAAGAACGGATGATAAGTACGGAATGGGTTGGCAGAGCGGGTCGCTGGATGAGAATTATCAGCGACGTACGATTGAAGTGAAAATGAGTACCAGTGTCCGCTGAGCTTGTTTTGAAGGTTTGACTCTCCCCAGCCGATCTGTATCGCTTCACCTTGTTACCTCCCTCCACAACCGCTTAAATAGCCAATACTTAGCGAGCCGTCGTAAAAATAAATCATGCTTGCAATTATCGGTCGTCGCGGGCATATTATTGCTAAGTCTTCGTCCTATCGTACTTTACCCTCTGATGGGGTTTTTATGGCGACTATCACCAAAAAAGAGCTGATCGATCGAATTGCCGACAACTCCGACACGCGGCGCGTGCTGGTGAAAAAAGTGATTCAATCGTTCCTTGATGAAATCATTAAGGAGCTGGGGGAAGGCAACCGGCTGGAATTCCGTGATTTTGGCGTCTTTGAAACCAAGCTGCGTAAAGCGCGGCGGGCGCAAAATCCCAAGACGCTGGCACCGGTTGAAGTACCGCGAAAACGCGCGGTCAAATTCAAAGTGGGGCGATTGATGAAACAACGCCTTGTCCGGCATGGCAGTGCCTCCGCGGATAATCACGCTGACGGGGCAGTCAAAAAGGCCGAAAACAGCACCGGAAATTGAGCCAGCGGCGCAGTCGGGCGAATGAGTGCGTGACTGTTGGGCTGGTTTAAGTCGCGCTGCAGTTGCCATCAATCAGCGATGAAATTGCTTTGTCACCATGCCGGCCTGTTAGTGCATTTGACCATTGAAATCGCTGCGTTGAACCGACTGTTCGAGCCTTGTTTTTTGTGAATCATCAACAGGTACAGGATCAAATCGATCAGGCTTTGCGCCAGCGCCAAGCTGATAATTTGCTGCGCCAACGGCGGATTATCGATCCGATTGATCAGGTGCGCGTTCGCCTTGGCGATCAGGAATTGATCAATTTTTCCTCGAATGATTATCTGGGTCTGGCCCACCATCGGCGTCTGGCGACGGTTATTGCCAAAGCGAGCCGGTCGGGCTGTGGCAGTGGGGCAGCGGGATTGATTAGTGGATATACCTCAGCCCACGCGCAAGCTGAAGCTGCCGTCGCCCGATGGAAACAGACCGAGCGCGCCATCCTCCTGCCTTCGGGCTACCAGGCCAATCTGGCGGCGATCCAGACATTTACCGCCATTGGCCAACTGGGCGGCGGTGTGCGCTTTCTGGCTGACAAGCTGATTCATGCCTCGCTGATTGACGCGATTCAGACCAGTGGTCAGCCGTATCGTATTTTTCCGCACAATCAGTTCCCCAAGCTCGAACGATTACTCAGCCAAGCCGATCCCAACCAGTTGCAGGTGGTGGTGACGGAATCGATTTTCAGCATGGATGGCGATGCGGCTGATTTGCCTGGACTGGCGCAGCTCAAAGGCAGGTATGCGTTTCAACTGCTTCTTGATGAGGCCCACGCCAGCGGAGTTTGGGGCGAAAATGGCTGTGGATATGCTGATGAAATCGGCTATGGCAATCTGGCCGATGTGTCGATCGTCACCTGCTCCAAAGGCATGGGGCTGATCGGTGGCGCCATCTGCGCCAGCGAACGTTTTTGTGCCATGCTCTGTCAGGCCGGCCGGGCGTATATCTATTCCACGAGTATTCCGCCCCATCTCTGCGGCGCGGTTGAGGCCGCACTCGAAATCATGCGCGATGATCCGCAGCGGCGCGTCCGCGTGCGCCGCCATGCCTCGATGGTGCGCAAGGGTTTGCGCGGTTCGGGGCTGAGCGTTTTGGGAGAAGATGAATCGCCGATCATTCCCATTGTGGTTGGCAGCGAACAAAACGCACTGGAAGCAGCGCAAAAGTTGCAGCAGCAGGGGCTGCTCGTCGCGGCGGTGCGCCCGCCCACCGTCGCCGTCAATGCCAGCCGTCTGCGCATCACCGTCACCAGTGCCCATCGCCGATCACAAATTGCCCAATTGGTGTCTGCACTGCGCAATCTTCAATCCGGCGCAGTATCCGCTAAGAAAGATTGACCGGCGCCGATTGCAGGTCGCATTCGCCTTGAATTCCTGCAGCGGCAGACCACGCGGAATGTAGGAATCCAGACCAAGCGCCATGGGGTGCTGGATGATTCTTATTGATCCACAGGTGGTTGCGAAAGTAAAAAAAGCGCGGTTGTTCAGTTTCCTGCGGCAGCAGTGGTTTCTGCCTGCATCACCCCGCGTTTGGCATAGATCGGTTTGGCCTTGGCTAGAAGTGATGGGAGGCGGGTCGCGAAAATCAATCCGCAGATGATACAAGCCAGCCCTCCGATCCCGATTGCCAGTGGCGCACTGGTCATCGACGCGAATTTTCCCGCCAAAAGTGCGCCCACTGGAATCGATCCCATGAAGGTCATCCCGTAAAGACTCATCACCCGCCCGCGCAAGGAATCATCAACCAGCGTCTGGATTACCGTGTTCGACCCAGCCAGAATGATCATGTACCCCAGGGCAGCGGCAACAAGTAGCAGGGCGGAGATCCAGAGATTTGTGGAAAAAGCGAAAAGAACCAGCGACGAGCCGAAAAAAGTCGTACCGGCGGCAATGATTTTTCCCAACCCCAGTACCGTAGGCCGACGCGCCAGATAAATTGCCCCGATAATGGCGCCAATACCACCGGCTGCCATGAGCAGGCTGTAGGTTTGCTCATCACCGGCCAGCACATCCCGCGCAATGGCGGGCAGCAAGGTGTTGTACGGACCAGCCAGAAGACCAACGGCCGTGATCAACAGCAGAAGATCGCGGATTGGAACAAAGCCAAACGCGGCAACGAACCCATCTTTCATCTCCTTCAAGAGCGGCTGACGCTGAACCACCGGCGGTTTCTGGATAATGCGCAAGGCGATCACCGAACCGATCACCGCCACGAAACTGATTGCATCAACCAGAAAGCAGAGTCCCTCACCCTGACCCTCACCCAGCCACGCCTTGACGATCGGCGTACTGGCCAGCCAGAGAACCGCGCCGCCCAGCATCGGGCCTGTGAGTCCGGCAGCGTTAAAAATGGCGGAGGTGAGCGCAATGGCATTGGGCAGGTCGCTGCGCTGATTGATGATCTGCACGACCAGCGTCTGGCGCACGGGCACATCAAATGCCTTGGTGATGCCCAGCGCGCAGCAGCACGCCAGTATGTGCCAGACCTGCACGTGCCCGCCGATCGTTATCAGACCAAGGACGGACATGGTAATCATGTCCATCGTCTGAATCGCGATGGTTAGCCTGCGGGCATCCATCCGATCAACCAAGGCACCGGCAATGGGCGAAAACAGGAATGACGGCCCGCGCATGGCAAACCAGATCATTCCCAGCATCAGTTCGCTATCAGTCAGGCGATAAATCAGCCACCCCATCGCCATGAGCGACATCCACGTGCCATTCCAAGAGACGAATAGACCGCTGAAAAACAGTCGGCAATTGCGCGAATTCAACGCGCGAAGTACGGATCCCATAAATACTGCAGTTCTCAGACTCACCGGTCTGGATCGTCATCTTATCGAGTCGTCAGCGCCGATCAGTTACTGGTTGGTGATTGAATATCAGTGCCTGACACCGGTTATTCAAATGCAATTATATCGCCAACACAATAGCCGACCAATAGCGGCGCGCTGCCCCTGATCACGCGAGCTGCGACGACAAAGCAGCCAGTTTTTGCGTCCTGTTGCAATCACGTTAGAATCATCGACAATGCGGTTTGTCGCTGCATTACATGTACAAGGTGTAGACATCCATGCCCGCAGTCTGCTTTTACTTCCAGGTTCATCAGCCGATCCGGTTGCGCCGTTACAGTGTATTTGATACTGACCGGCATTATTTTGACGAAGCTAAAAACAGTGAGATCATTCGCAAAATCGCCCATAAGTGCTATTTGCCGGCTGGCCGGATGCTGCTGGAAATGATTCGCGAGCATCAGGGGCGTTTTCGTGTTGCGTTTTCCCTGACAGGTCTGGTGATTGAGCAACTGGAGCGCTATTGCCCGGAAGCGCTCGCTGTTTTTCAGCAGCTCTCTGCCAGTGGCTGCGTTGAATTTCTCGATGAGACCTACTATCACTCGCTGGCGTTTCTTTACAGTCGCGAGGAATTTCGTGAACAAGTCGAGCTGCACCGGGCTAGGATCAAAAGTCTGTTTGGCCAGGATCCACGGGTTTTCCGTAACACCGAATTGATTTACAACAATGAGCTGGCCAAGTTCGTCAGCCATATGGGTTATGATGCGATTTTAACCGAAGGCGCCGACCACATCCTGGCATCGCGCTCGCCGAACAATCTGTATCGGCCGCCGCAGATGACCAGCCTCAAGCTGCTGCTGAAAAACTATCGTCTCAGCGATGACATCGCTTTCCGTTTCAGCAACCAATCGTGGCAGCAATGGCCATTGACGGTGGAAAAATTCACCGGCTGGATCAATCAGATCGAAGGGCATGGCCAGGTCTGCAATCTGTTCATGGACTTTGAGACCTTTGGCGAACATCAGTGGGAAAGCACCGGCATTTTCGATTTTTTCCGCCGGCTGCCTGGCGAAGTTCTCAAGCACAAGGGCAATTCATTTCTGACTCCATCGCAGATTGCCAGCACGTTTGAGCCTGTTGGCGAAATGGATGTGCCGCACATGATTAGTTGGGCCGATAGTGAGCGCGATCTGAGCGCGTGGCTGGGCAATGCGATGCAGTCCAACGCACTGAATGAGTTGTATAAGCTGGAAGCACCGCTGAAGGAAAAAGGGGATGAGCAGCTACTGACGGACTGGCGGCGACTGACCAGCAGTGACCATTTCTACTATATGTGCACCAAATACTGGGCTGACGGGGATGTGCACAAGTATTTCAGTCCCTATGAAAGTCCGTATGACAGCTACATCAATTTCATGAATGTGCTGGACAACATCCAGGCGCGTTTACGACGCTAAGTGGCGCACGAAGGTGCGACAATCAGCACGAAGATGGGCGAACTTTTTCTGGTTTGAGTGAATTGTTGACATCTGCCATTCCAGCAGTTGGCGTCATATCCGTACAGATATGGCAGTTGTCAGCAGCACCTGCAATTCAGGCATGGATTGGAATTTCAGCCCAGCCAAAGGGTTACAATCGCTGCTTGCGCGAACTTCTGGCACCAACTTTGCGTATACCTCCAAGAGTGAAGTTGTGTTTGTCATTTGCGACAGACCAAGGAGTAGCGCCATGGAATTCGATAAATTTACGATTAAAGCCCAGGAATCAGTATCACGCGCCCAACAACTGGCGCACCAGCGCGATCATGCGGAAATAAAACCGTTGCATCTGCTGTCGGCCCTTCTTGTGGAAGAGGAAGGGGTTGTTCAGCCGCTGCTGCAGAAGATTGGCGCTGATGCTGCCCGTATCACCCAAATGGTTGAAAGTGAGCTGGAGCGTCTGCCCCGCGCAACCGGTACGCAGCTCGGTATGGCGCGAACGACGCACGATGTTCTGCAACAGGCACAGAAGGAAGCTGATCGGCTGAAGGATGAGTATATTTCAACCGAGCACCTGATGTTGGCGCTGGCGCAAATTAAAAGCGAAGCGCGCGAATTGCTGCAGGCCAATGGCGTCGATCATGCTGCGATTCTCAATGCCCTTAAAAGCGTGCGCGGCGGTCAACGGGTGACAGACCAGAATCCCGAGGATAAATATCAGGCGCTGCAGCGTTATGGCCGCGATCTGGTGGAATTGGCGCGTCAGGGCAAGATCGACCCGGTGATCGGGCGCGATGAGGAAATCCGCCGCACGATGCAGGTGCTAAGCCGGCGCACAAAAAATAATCCTGTTTTGATCGGCGAGCCTGGCGTTGGTAAAACTGCCATTGCCGAGGGATTGGCGATTCGCATGCTCAACGGCGATGTACCTGCGGTTTTGCAGAACAAACGGATTATCGCGCTGGATATGGGGGCCTTGATTGCCGGTGCCAAGTATCGCGGCGAGTTTGAAGACCGGCTCAAGGCGGTGATCAAGGAAGTGACCCAGAGCAACGGTCAGATTATTTTGTTCATCGACGAGTTGCATACGGTTGTTGGCGCCGGTAAAGCCGAAGGCTCGGTGGACGCTGGGAACCTGCTCAAGCCCGCGCTGGCGCGCGGTGAGCTGCGCACCATCGGCGCAACGACGCTGGACGAATATCGCAAGTACATCGAGAAGGATGCGGCCTTGGAACGGCGTTTTCAGCCTGTGCTGGTTGGCGAACCAAGCGTTGAAGACACCATCGCCATTTTGCGCGGTTTGAAAAACCGCTATGAAACGCATCATGGCGTTCGCATCACCGATGCTGCCCTTGTCAGCGCCGCGGTGTTGAGTGACCGTTATATTCAGGATCGGTTTCTGCCCGATAAGGCAATTGACCTGATTGATGAATCGGCGTCACGTTTGCGAATCGAAAATGACAGCATGCCCGCGGAGCTTGATGAAATCCGCCGCCGGATCATGCAGTTGCAGATTGAACTCGAGGCGCTACGCCGCGAAAAAGACCCGCAAAGTCGTCAGCAGCTTGAAAAAGCCGAGCGCGAACTGGCGGAGTTGCAGGAGAAAAATACGCATCTCACCAGCCGATGGGAAAATGAAAAAGGGGCGATTCAGCATGCCAAGCAATTGCGCGAGGATCTGGAGCGCAAGAAGGTTGAACTGGAACAGGCGCAGCGGCAGGGTAATTGGGAAGTGGCAGCCCGTATCCAGTATGGCGATGTTCGTGAATTAACCAAGCAGATCAAGGCGGCCGAAGACAAGCTCCACGAGCTGGCGCGCGATGGCAAGGCGCTGGTGCGCGAGGAAATTACACCGGATGAAATTGCTGAAGTCGTCTCGCGCTGGACGGGTATTCCGGTCAGCCGGATGCTCGAAGGCGAGCGCGAAAAACTGATCCACATGGAACAGCGACTGGGCGAGCGGGTGATCGGTCAGGAAGACGCAATCACTGCGGTATCTGATGCAGTGCGACGAAATCGCGCCGGCCTGGGCGACCCGCATCGTCCGATTGGATCATTCATGTTTTTAGGCCCGACCGGTGTGGGCAAGACCGAGCTGTGCAAGGCGCTGGCGTCGTTCTTGTTTGACGATGAAGCTGCCATGGTGCGCATCGACATGAGCGAATTCATGGAACGGCATTCGGTGGCGCGTTTGATTGGTGCGCCTCCGGGTTATGTTGGTTATGAAGAAGGTGGCGTGCTGACCGAAGCGGTGCGTCGCCGGCCGTACGCGGTCATTCTGTTCGATGAAATCGAAAAAGCGCATCGTGATGTGTTTAACGTGCTTTTGCAGGTGCTGGATGATGGGCGTTTGACCGATGGCAAGGGCAGGACGGTTGATTTCAAGAATGCTGTGATCGTGATGACCAGCAATATCGGCAGCCATGATATTCAGACGCTAACGGCGCAGAACGCACCGGAATGGGAGATCGAAGCCGCCGTCAAGGAACAGCTTAAAACTCATTTCCGACCGGAATTTCTGAATCGCGTGGATGAAATGATTGTCTTTCATCCCCTGGGCAAGGAACAACTGGCGCGGATCGTCGTGGTCCAGTTGCAGCATTTGCGCAAGCGCCTGGCGGATCGCGGGTTGAAACTGGAGTTGAGCGATTCGGCCGAGAAACTGCTGGCTGAGGAAGGTTATGATCCACAGTTTGGTGCCCGACCGTTGAAGCGGGTTATCCAGCAGCGCATTGAAAATCCCCTGGCCAAACGCATTTTGTCGGGGGATTTCGTTGATGGTGACACGCTGCGTGTTGATACCGACCCGGCCAGGCATGACTTCGTTTTTGAAAAAGGTGCGCCAGTGGTCGAAGGTGAGTTGGTGAACGATGCTTAATGTCGCTGTTCGTCTTTGTTCATGACAAGACTGGACAGCTTGCCATCGAGATATTCCTGAAGAAAGCGGGCAGCAGCGATGGCGTCGAGCTGCTGCTTCTTTTTCTTGTGGGTGAGTTTTTCCCCGCTGCGCCGGCGCGAGTTGAGCTGCTGCTGGGCATCAAAACTGCTCAGGCGTTCATCGACAAAAACAATCGGCACGTCCGCCTGCTGATGCAGTTGCCTGCTCCACTGAGCGACTTGCCGGGCCTGCGCGCCGATCGAACCGTCCATATTCAGCGGCAAGCCGATAATGATCTGTGCAATGTGTTCCTTGGCGATCAATCGGATGATTGGTTCAATCGCCTGCTGCGGATCGGTTACCTGCAGGACTTCATGAGGGGTGGCAAATCGGCCACCCTCATCGGACAAAGCCAGCCCGACACGCCGCAAACCAAAATCAATCGCCAGATGTCGCATGAATCAGACAGTTATCGATACCGCGTTGTATTGGTCATTGCAATACAGGCATCATCATCTTTTGTGCATCATTTGCACGGATGCGAATAAAAGCGCGGCGTTGCTCGTCAGGAAATAGTTTTCGATCAGTCGTATTGCCCGTCGAATTGTTCCTTGATTTTTCCGACCAGCTCCTTCACGCGCTCGGCTTCGCTTTTAGGGCAGATCAAGGTGGCATCATTGGTATGGACAATGATGGTATCACTCAGACCGATGGTGGCGATCAAATGCTGGCTGTTGCGTGAGACGACGACGTTGTTGTCGCTGTCGAGCAAAAGACAGGCCGGTGCATCGACGGCATTATCGGCGTGGTCGGTCTCCAGCACATCAGCCAGCGCCGGCCACGAGCCAACATCCAGCCACTGCACCGGCATCTCGACCGTTGCCACCTGACCACTACCAGCCCCCTGGCTGGCTGGCTCCATCAAAGCGTAGTCAATGCTGATTCGCTGCAAGGCGGGGTAGACTTCCTGCAGCACCTGTTGCTGCCGCGGCGTTCCCCAAGCATCGGCGATTTTCATCCACCCGGCATGGGCCTTGGGCAAAAATGCCTTCAGTTCGCTCAACACGGTATCGGCGCGCCAGACGAACATTCCGCTGTTCCAGTAATAGCGGCCTGATTCGACGTAGCGATCCGCCGTGGGTTTATCCGGTTTTTCCTTGAAAGCCTGCACACGGTAGGCGTGCTTCTGCCCGAGCGGCTGACCGCGATGAATATAACCCAGCCCGGTATGGCCATGCGTGGGAACAATGCCAAAAGTGACCAAGGCGTTGGGCAGCGAACGGGTGACATCGAGTGCGACGCGAATTGCATCGCGAAAAATATCGACAGGTTCAATCACATGATCCGCCGTGACAATCGCCATGACCGCCTCTGGATCGCGCTTGTGCAAAACAGCAGCAGGGAAACCCACGGCGTTGGCGGTATCACGTCCTTCCGGTTCACCCAACAGATTTTCCCTGGGCATTTCGGGCACTTCCGCCAGAATATCATCGGCAAACGATGCACCGGTGCAGATGTAAATGCGCTCAGGAGGAAAGACATCGAGCAGCCGCTCAAAGCTCAGCCGCAACAAACTTTTGCCGCGCACGATTGGGAGTAATTGCTTGGGCTTGCCCCCGCGCGACAACGGCCATAGCCGCGTCCCCGATCCACCCGCCATGATTAAACCATATTCCATATTGATTTACCGTTGTAACCATCGCCCGGCAACGAATGGGTGTTCCACCTTGCCGGCCAGCCTGATGCAGCACTTCTAAATCGTGAACTTTTTGTCGCGTTTGGCCACCGCCTGAATCTTGCGGTTCAGTTCGTCAAACCCGCTTTTGCCCATCAGGGCATAGGTCGCATCCTTGCCAAGCTGCACTGCGGGCTGGTCGTAGGTGTTGATATCCAGCAGGCCGCCCATGTAACTGGTCGCCACTTCGTAGAGATAGATGAACTGCCCGACCGTTTGTGCGGAGATGACGGGAAAATTGATCGTCATCGTCGGCCGCTGACTTTCCAGCAGGGCGTATTCGGTTCCCAATTTTTCACTGTTGATCAGGCTCTGGAAATTTGATCCTGCCAGATAACGCAGACTCTGCACATGCTTCATGCTATCCGGGATCGTCAATTTGCTGCTGAAACGTTCAACTTCCAGGAAGGTAATCACCTTGTCATTCGGCCCTTCCCGATAGAGCTGAACCTGGCTGTGCTGATCGGTCGTGCCCAGCGCTTTGATGGGTGTCTGACCGGCAAAGACATTTTTCTTGTGAAGTCCGTTCTGCTTGCCCAGCGACTCCGCCCAGAGCTGGCGGTACCAGTCAGCCAGATAATACAGGGCATTGCTGTAGGGCATCATGACACTCATGTTCTTGCCGCGGTTATTGAGCACATAATGCACCGCCGCAATCATGGCTGCGGGATTTTTCAGCACATCCGGCTCTTTGACACGCTTATCCATGTCGCGTGCCCCTTCCATGAGCGCCTGAATATCAATGCCGCACATGGCGGCGCTGAACAGACCCACCGCGCTGAGCACGCTGAATCGCCCGCCCACGCCCGGTGGAACCTCAAGCGTGCGATAGCCTTCAGCCTTGACAATCTCACGCAACGTTCCTTCCGATGGATCAGTGGTGGCCAGGATGTTGTCCTTATATTTTTTACCCAGCTTGGCCTGGAGCAGATCACGAAAGAGGATGAACTGGGAGGCGGTTTCTGCTGTCTCGCCGCTCTTGCTGATGACATTGACAATGGTTTTTTTGATTTTGGGCGTGAGGTGGTCGATCGTTGCCTTGATCATTTCCGGGTCAACATTGTCCAGCACAAACAACTGCGGCCCCGAGCGCGTACGATCGGACATCAGGTTGTACGTTGACGGATTGAGCGCTGATTGCAGGGCTATGTTCCCCAGGGCACTGCCGCCAATTCCCAGGATGATCAGCACCTCGCAGCGGTCGCGAAAATGCTCCACCTGCGATTCAATGGCGTCGAGCATGTCTTCGTTGTAGGGCAGCTCGCGAAAGCGCAATTCGCCTGCTTTGCGCTGATCGGCAAATTGTTTGGTCAACTTTTTGATCGGCCCGGCCAGGGCAGCAAGGTCTTTTTCGCTGACTCCATGCTGTTGACCGACGGCGCGGGTGCTGGCATTTTTCCAATTCAGGCTGATGCGATCCATGGGCAGTTTCCTATTTGCTTTCTTGTCGATTCGATTCAGGCGGTAAGCATAATCGCCAGAGCCTGAAATCGAAAGTGTTGTGCGTACTTTCCCGAAGCGGTAAAAGAGCGCCTGGGAATGAGTTCATCGTTTATTTGCGCTGGTTTTGCCGGGGTTTTCCGCGAGTTGAATGACCGCCCGAATCATGGCTGCCGCGCCTTGGAATACCGTGTATGGCCCGACATCATTCATGTAGCAGGGCGTGGTCACCAATTTGTTGCGCTCATCGATGCAAAGGCCGGTTGGATCGGTTGGCTGATGCTGGCCACCCATGGTTTTGATGGCAGCAGCGATTTGCGCATCAGTCCCGATGGTCAGTCGTGGTTGGGCGCCGATAGCGCCCAGAACCCTGGCTGCGATAATCGGCGCAATGCAGGCCAGGCCGATGGGCTTACCGGCGGCGTGAACTTGCTCGACCAGACGCTGCACCTGCGGATCGACGGTGCAATCGGTGCCCTTGTCCGCAAAGGAGCATAGGTTTTTCACCGCACCATAACCACCAGGGAAAACCAGTGCATCGATTTGGTCGGCGCGGACGCGCGCGATGCTCTGAATGTTGCCGCGGGCGATGCGGGCTGATTCCAGCAGCACATTGCGCTGCTGGGCGGGGTCGGGCTGATGGGTCAGGTGGTTGATTACGCTCGTTTGCGCAATATCCGGGGCCATACAGACGGCCTTGGCACCGTTCTGGTCGATGGCGATGAGAATACTGACCGCTTCGTGGATTTCGCTGCCGTCGAAGACGCCACAACCGCCGAGAACAACACCGATTTGAATCGACATGATGACTCCTGATTAAATGCTCGCTAGGCAATCCATCATTGCGGGCAACAGACGCAATGTAACGACGATTGGCACAATCATATTCCGATCTGATTCTGCGCGCGATCAACCACGCCCATCCATTATAGACCCGTCTGGAGATATGTCAGCCGGGGATGAATCATCAGGAGGTGTCTGTTGCGCCTGACAGTCCTGATTGTCAAATAAAACTCTGCGGGCAGTAATTGATGCCGAGATGCAGAATCTGCTGTAACAATGATTCATACGGGATACCTCCAGCTTCGGCACTTTCGGCGAAGTCTTCACCATAACCCAATTGTGGATTGGGATTGGCTTCAAGGAGGTACAAGTCGCCTGCGTCATTGAGACGGAAATCAAGACGAGCATAACCGGTCAGATTGAGCAGGCGGTAAATTCGTCTGGCTAGTTGTGGTATCTGTTCCTGTACCGCGGCGGGCAGATGGTGCGCTCGCTGAGTCGTGATACCCCAGCGTTGTTGAAATTCAGGATCAAACTTGGCCTTGTCGGTGGCAATCAGAAGTGCCCCTTCGGGGGGCGTTCTGAAAATCATTTCCCAGGTGGGGAATGTGCGCAGGCGGTGATTGCCCAACACGCCGACATAAAGCTCACGACCTTCGATATACTGCTCGGCGATGGCTCCGGTGCCCAGCGAATCATGGATATATTGCACGCGCTCAGCCAGATGATGTTCGTCCCAGACAACCGATGCCTGGGAGATGCCGACCGAACCTTCGACATTCACGCTTTTAATCAGTAGCGGAAAGGGGAGCTTCCTGGGTTTGCTCACCCGGCGGCCCTTGGGAAACACATGGAACTGCGGCACGCGCACACGATGATACGCCAATATCTTTTTAGTCAGCGCCTTGTCGCGCGCGATCATCAGGCCGCGCGGATTACAACCCGTATAACGCTGGTTCAGCAGCTCCAGGTAGCTGACCATGTTGGCATCGAAAATGTGAAAATCGCGGAAACCCTCCAGCAGATTAAAGCAGATCTGCGGCTTAAAGTTCTCAATCGCCTGACGCAAAGGGGCCAGATCGTCCGTCAGGCCCAATCGCAGCACTTCGTGCCCCATGTTGCACAGCGATGCGTAGATGTCGTATTCCATCTTCCACGGGGCGCTTAATTGTTCGGTTTCGCTCAGGTTGGCAATGTCATCAGGCGGCATGAACTCGTTGTCCAGCAGCATCAAAACGCGGCGAGATGGATAGGTCGGTCGTGCCATGGTGCGGCGTAACAGAAGTTCCTGTGCCCAAATCAGTTGCGGCTGACAACAACAAGGTTCAGCGCGATTCAGATTAAAGACTGATTGCAAATCAGACTACACCGAAATGATGGCTGTGTCACCCATCACCAACGGATGCAAGGCGCAATCATTCCCGCGATGATCAGCAAATTGATTCGCGATATGACAGACGCATGTCTCGTGTGCAGTCGATTAATCAGGTGGAGCTGGCGCAGGTGCTGGTCGGGCCCAGGGGGCATAACCCAGGCATAAATACTTTGAATCCGCCGGCGTGAAGGTGGGATTGTCGCGCATACTCTTAAGCAGGCGATGCAACGCAAAGCGGGTGTATTGAAAACCGCGGATGCCATCGACATCGATCAGAATTGGCTGGGGGCCAAGTTGCGGGTCAATTTGAACCATGAAGTTGTAGGCTTTGGCGTCCCAGTGGAACAGGCCGTCATGCTCCATCTTGCGCAATAGTGCACCGGAGCGGCGCATCAGATTTTGACGATCAATCTCGGATAATTCATCAAGATTGATCTGCGCCAGAGTGGAGCCAGCAATTTTTTCGTAAACAATGATTGATTCAATGGCGTAACCAAAACGGCGGCGCTGCATGATCAGCAGCGGCCAGGCGGTGGGGAGGTGGCGGATAGCCAGTGCCCATGATTTTTTCCAGGCGCGCATGGCCCGGCTGCCCCGGCCGATTTCGTTGATGTAGCGGTGCCAGTATTTGCGGCGGGGGCGCTTGAGCACAATGGCTAGTTGCTTCTGTCCAAGTGTAATTTCGCCACTCAGCACATCACCGCTGGCGGTGCGTTTGATGATGGTCAGCTCATCGCGCTCAATTTGTTGCCACAGAATCGGCCAGGTTGACTGCCAGTTCAGAGCAGAAATGTCCATCTGGCTGGCAGCAGACCAGCGGTGGGGCACAGGTGATTTACGGAAAAAATACCCGGACCATTGACCGCTGACGAATTGCCCGAAATAGGTGTTGTCCTGCGTGGTCTTGGAGACGAATTTGCGGCACAGTGTTTGTCGTCGGGAGTTTCTCCGAGGCAGTTTAGCCCCTGGTCGCAATAACCACCAGAACCGCAGCAGATCGGTTCGGCTGGCAATGCAAGCCGCGCTGTGCGCCAGCAACTGCAGATCGGCGCGCGATAATCCGCCGCGATGCACCGCGTAGGCGTCGATCAAATACAACCGCTGATCCTTAAGCAGAAAGTTACCCAGATGCAGGTCATGATGGCCCAGTCCGGCCAGATTGAGTTGTTGAAGGATCAGGCCAAACTGGATGGCCAGTTCACGGCGACGAGCAAGTGGCTGAGCATTGAGCAGAGCTTGGTTGACAAGATCAGCCAGCGATTGGGCAGGTTCAATCGCTTCGAGAATAACCGCATCACCCTTTTGACCATCGAGCTGCATCCCCACGAGCGTGGCCAGGGCACGAGGAGCGGGCAATTCTGCTTTCTGCAGCCATTGCAGGCGCTGAAACTCCCGCGACGCGGGATTGCCGCGCACCAGGCGTTTCCAGAATGAACCGTGGCGTGGGTAAAACTTCAGGTAATACCCGCGCTGCTGATATTCAAACCGCCAGACCTGCCGATAGGGGCGCTGTTTGACCAGCGCTGCGTGGCGCGGCAGATCGGCGATGATCTTTTGAAACTGCGCCTCGGCCACGACTGAATTTGTTGCAGGCTTGGAAGGCATGATCAGTCGCCGCAAAAGTCCAATTGGTCCGGCCTACGCCGATTGCATCGCGGGTCATCCCTCCAGAACGACCAGCAGATCCTGGGTTTCAACCACATCGCCTTGTTTGATTTTCAACTCTTTAACGGTCGAGTTGCGCGGGGCATAAACCGCGGTCTCCATTTTCATCGCTTCGATACTCAGCAGATGCTGGCCTTCTTTTACGCGCTCACCTTTTTTGACCGCGACGTTGCTGATCTTGCCGGGCATGGGGGCGGCGACATGATCGGGGTCGTCCAGATCAGCCTTGGGTTTGCGATGCACATCACCTGCCCGCGCGAGATCGGCGATCAAAATTTCGCGCGGTTGGCCATTGAGCTCAAAAAAGAGCGTCCGTGTGCCATCAGGATGGGGTTCACCGATGGTAAGGAATTTGACAACGAGCGTCTTGCCTTCTTCGATCTCGACATTCACTTCTTCGCCGACCTTGGCGCCGTAGAAGAAATTAGGCGTGGGAATGACGCTGGTGTCCCCATATTGTTGACGATGTTTTTCAAAATCGAGAAAGACCTGGCTGTAAAGAAGATAGCTCAGCAGATCGGTATCGCTGGGCGTGCGATGGATTTTGGCCGCCAGTTCCTTTGCAGCGGCCTTGAAGTCGATCTTGGGTAGTTTGGCACCGGCGCGGCCCTTGATCGGTTTGACGCCGGCGCTATTGAGCACGATTTTCTGGAAAACCTTGGGGAAACCGCCGGGCGGCCAACCAATCATGCCCTGCATCATTTCCACCACGCTTTTTGGGAACGTCAGTTTGCGGGTGGGGTCAAGCACATCGCGCCCACTCAGGCCGTTGGTGACCATGAACAGCGCCATGTCGCCGACGACCTTGCTGCTGGGCGTGACCTTGACAATGTCGCCAAAAAGCATGTTGACTTCAGCATAGGTATCGGCAATTTCATGCCAGCGATCACCCAGCCCCAGGCTCTTGGCCTGCTGGCGCAGGTTGGTGTACTGACCACCAGGCATTTCATGATGATAGACCTCAGCGGCTGGGCTTTTCAGGTCTTCTTCAAATGGGTAATAGTAATTGCGTGCAGTTTCAAAATAGTCGCTGAGCAGGCCGAGATTGGCAAAATCCAGGCCGGTGTCATGGCGCGTGTTGGCCAGGGCCGCCACGATCGCATTGAGATTGGGTTGACTGGTCAACCCCGACATGCTGGACAATGCGGCATCGGCGATATCGACACCGGCTTCAGCTGCCCGTAGAACCGAACCGGCGTTGATTCCACTGGTGTCGTGCGTATGGAAGTGGATGGGCAGATCGACTTCCTGTTTCAATGCCTTGACCAGCTCGTAGGCAGCCAGGGGTTTGCACAAACCCGCCATATCCTTGATGCCAAGAATATGCGTGCCCATTTTTTCCAATTCCCTGGCGAGCTTGATGTAATACTTCAGCGAGTATTTCGTGCGCTTGGGGTCGAGAATATCGCCGGAATAACAGATGGAGGCTTCGCAAAGCGAATCCGTCTTTTCACGCACGGTCTGGATCGACAACTTCATCGCTTCGATGCTGTTGAGCGAATCAAAAATGCGGAAGACGTCAATACCTTCGCGGGCGGCCTGAATGGTGAACTGACGCACGACGTTATCGGGGTAGTTGGTATACCCGACCGCATTGCTGGAACGCAGAAGCATCTGCAACAATACATTGGGTACGCGCTGGCGCAACTGCCGCAGGCGATCCCACGGATCCTCCTGTAAAAAACGCATGGAGGCGTCAAATGTCGCCCCGCCCCAGCACTCGATGCTGAACAGTCCCGAGGCCAGGCGCGCGTAGGCGGGGGCGATCTTCAGCAGGTCGAACGAACGCATGCGCGTGGCCAGCAGGGACTGGTGCGCATCGCGCATGCTGGTGTCGGTCAGCAGCAGACCTTTTTGTTTTTTGATCCAATTGGCAAATGCCGTTGCGCCCATGGCCTGCAGACGCTGG
>WBZR01000770.1_pt1 | contig 46885 bp, 39 predicted proteins | sample 5204231 | NCBI WGS metagenome assembly WBZR01 (sample SAMN12412403, study PRJNA552823) | activated sludge metagenome | isolation source: activated sludge from anammox sidestream of wastewater treatment plant... | place: USA: Virginia | collected 2017-08 | reverse complement strand
GGTCAGATCCTGGATGATGTGGTCGTTGTCCAGCAGCGTGTTATCGACATCGAAAAGGAAGACGACGCGACGGCGCCCATCCGCCTCACCATTACCGTCCATGCTGGGGAACCTGTCCGGCGATGCTCATGCCACCATGGCCCCACCGTAGATTGCGGCCCCGGTGAGTGCCGCCCGGGTAATGACGATGTGGATCGGAATATGGGTGAGCAGGTCCTCCATGCGCCCCTTGCCGCGAAAAGCAGCGACGAACTCCGGCGTGTCGAGGAGCGGGATCATCCGGGGAGGGATGCCGCCCGCGATGTAAACACCACCGGTCGCCAGTACCTTCAGGGCGAGGTCGCCAGCCTCCGCTGCAAGGATGGCGGCGAACGTTTGTATCGTTAGCAGGGAGAGAGGTGAACTTTCGGGACGAAGTGCCGTCGCAAGGATGGCCCGTGTCCTGTCCGGGGTACCTGCGATTTCGGTGGCAACCGTTTCGGCATCGGCCGCAAGGCCAGCATCTCGCAGGTAGTCGTAGATGTTGGGGATACCGAGCCCGGAACAGACGCGCTCGACACTGACATGGTCATACGTCTTCCGAAGGTACTGGAGGAGCCCGGCCTGCTGTGCATTCGAGGGGGCAAAGCCAGCATGACCGCCTTCCGAAGGATGGGGCAGGTAGCGGCCACCATCCCATGTCAGGAAGGATTCGCCCAGCCCGGTCCCCGGAGCGATGACGGCTATCGCACCACCTGTCATTGGTGTCCCGGGGCTGATGGTATGGAGGTCGCCCGGGCCGAGCGTTGGGACCGCCCAGGCAATCGCCTCCAGGTCGTTCAAGAGGTGCACCGCCTCGAGATTCAGTTCGCTCGCAAGGCGGGATGCATCAACGGCCCATGGCAGGTTCGTGATCTTCGCCTGCCCGGCAACGACCGGTCCGGCAACCGCAAAAACCGCCCGCGTCACGGGCCACGAGCCGCGGCCAAGGAAGTCGCGCACCAGGCTCTCCAGGTCGGGATAAGCCCCACTCGGGAGTTCGGCCTTCGAGACCGGAGTGCGTGGCTCGCTCCCCCGCTCAAACACGGCAAGGTCGGTCTTGGTGCCACCGATGTCCGCTGCAAGCAACATCGAGTCAGGCTCCTTTCATCTGCGACAGGCGCCGTTCAGCCAGCGCTACATGACCTCACGCGGGTCCCCGTCAAGACGAGGCTGTATGCACCCCCTTTTGGCCAGGCTGGACGATCATCCCCGGGCCGCCCGTGTGGTCATGGCCAGGTTCGGCACACGCATCGCGCAATGGTGCGTAAGTCTCCCTGTCTCGTTACGGTCATCCATGGTTCGCTGCCGCCTCCTCATCGGCGATGATCACGACACGGGGGCCCACGACGCGTGCGGCCGGGATATCCGCCCCTGCCAGCAGGCGTTCGAGTGCCTCGCGCTTCCGTTCACCTGCCACCAGGAACATCGCTACCCGCGCGGCCGAGAGTACCGGGAGCGTCAGGGTCATTCTCCGGTAGTCGGCCCGCTCCACTGATGCTACGAGGTGCCGGGTCTCGTTGAGGGCCGGGTCCCCGGGGAAGAGCGACGCGGTGTGTCCATCCTCCCCGAGTCCAAGCACCGTGAGGTCGATCGCGGGGATCGCCGGGCCGAAAAAGGAGCGAAGCTCCTCCTCATACGTAGCGGCTGCACAGGTGGTTGCTGGCATCGGATGTACACGGGCGGGCACGCGCGACAGGAGTTCTCTCCGCGCCATTCCGAAGTTGGACGCGGCGTCGTCAAACGGTACGCACCGTTCGTCGGCGAAGAAAACATCGGTCTCCGCCCACGGAAATTCGATCTCCCCAAGGCGCCGGTAGAAATCCACCGGGGTCTTCCCCCCGGAGAGTGCCAGTGTCCGCGGCCGGACCGCGAGGAACTCGTCAATCGCGGCTCGGGCAATGTCGGGCACGACGCGCAATTCGCGCCTCACTGGAGGTGCCATGAGTACGGTTTGATCAGCGCCGCCGCTTCCGGAGGCCCCCACGTCCCGGCCGGGTACGGGTGAACCGGAGGGGGCTGTGTGAGGACAGGCTCGATTACCCGCCAGGCCTGCTCGACCGCGTCCTCGCGCACGAACAACGTGTGATCACCGAACATCGCGTCGTGCAGTAGCCGCTCGTACGCTTCATCGGGCTCCTTCATGAAGGAGTGCTCATAGGAAAAGACCATGGGCTCCGTGCGCAGCTCCATTTCGGGACCCGGTACCTTGGTATTGAACTCGAAGGTGATCGATTCGCCTGGCTGGATACATAAGGTGAGGTGATTCGACTGCAAATCCTCGACACCAAGCTCTCGGAAAAGCGACAGCGGTGGCCGCCGGAAATTCACCTCCACCTCGGTTGCACGCTGTGGCAGGCGTTTCCCGGTGCGCAGGTAGAACGGCACCCCAGACCACCGCCAGTTATCGATGAACAGGCGCATCGCCGCGAAGGTCTCCATCCTCGATCCGGGGGCTACACCCCCTTCCTCGGTGTACCCGGGAACGGGTTTGCCATCCGCCGTCCCGGCAATGTACTGGCCCCGGACAACGTCCGCCGGGATGATAGGCCGCATGGCGTGGAACACCTTTGCCTTTTCATCGCGAACCGGTTCGGCTGAAAAGGAAAAGGGAGGCTCCATGGCCAGCAGTGCCGTCATTTGCAGGACATGGTTCTGGATGATGTCGCGGAGTGCCCCAACTTCCTCGTAGAACGCACCCCTGCCCTCCACCCCGATCGACTCCGCGACGGTGATCTGCACGTATTCGATGGCATCGCGGTTCCAGATGCGCTCGAATACGGAGTTGCCGAAGCGGAACACGAGGATGTTCTGCACGGTCTCTTTTCCAAGGTAGTGGTCTATCCGGAAGATCTGCGACTCGTCGAACACCTCGTGCAACGTCCCGTTCAGCCGGCGTGCCGAGGCAGTGTCATACCCGAACGGCTTCTCAACGACGACCCGTGTTCCGTTCACCACCGGGTATCCCTTGAGCCCCCGGATCACCTCTTCGAAGGCCGATGGCGGGATTGCGAGGTAGAGCAAACGCTGCGGATAGGTGCAGTGCCGTGCGACTTCGGCGATACCTTCCTGCCCCAGGCCCGCATAGTGAAGCTGTGGCGCAAGGCTTGCCCACGCCGGCTCATCGAGGGGTGTGCGGGAGAACTGCGCGATCGACTGCTTCACGAAGGCCCGGAACTCATCGGTGCTCAGGCTATCGCGCGAGTACCCCACCACGTCGCCACAGGCAGGCAGGAGACCCGCGAGGTGGAGGTTGTAAATCGCCGGAAGCAGCTTCCGCCGTGCAAGGTCACCCGTGGCGCCAACGATGATGAGATCCTGGTCGGGAGGAGGCTGGAGGGTCATTCTGGCTTCACGGCGTGCCCGCCGAACTCGTTCCGCAGGGCCGCGATCATCTTCATCGCGAAGGAATCGCTCTCGCGCGAACTGAAGCGGGCGAAGAGGGCATGTGCAATGCTCGTGGCGGGCACCCCACGCTCAACCGCTTCGAGCACCGTCCAGCGGCCTTCACCCGAATCATCGACATAACCGCGCAAAGCATCGAGGCCGGGGTCCTTCGCCAGCGCGCGCTCAGCCAGCTCGAGGAGCCACGAGCGCACCACGCTGCCCTGGTTCCAGACGGCTGCTATCGAATGCAGGTCCAGCGGAAAGTCGGCGGCGTGCAGCAGGTCAAAGCCTTCCGCGTACGCCTGGAGCATTCCGTACTCGATCCCGTTGTGGACCATCTTCACGAAGTGGCCCGCTCCACTCGGCCCGACAAGCGCATAGCCACCGGCTGGAGCAAGGTCCGCGAAGATCGGTTCAACCATCCGGAATGCCGTTTCTGGCCCGCCGACCATCAGGCAGAAGCCAACCTCGAGGCCCCAGATACCGCCCGATGTCCCGGCATCGAGGAACTGGATGCCACGTGCCTTCATCATCTCCGCACGCCGTATCGAATCCCGGTAGTAGCTGTTGCCTCCTTCGATGACGATGTCACCGTCCGCCATCAGCGAGGCCAGCTGCGTGACCGTGGCCTCCGTTGGGTCGCCCGCAGGCACCATCACCCAGACAACGCGTGGAGTTGGCAGACCTGCAACGAGCTCTTGCAGGGAATGTGTTGGCGAGATTGCCGGGTCGTGGTCATAGCCACTGACCTCGTGGCCATGCTCCTGGAGGCGCTTGGTGATACCGGCGCCCATGCGCCCAAGCCCTACGACTCCGATCTTCATCCTGTGGTTGCCTCCAATAGTCCCTGCACTGTCGTGCGAGTCGCCCGCCGGCCGTGTTTCAGAAGGGATTCCAGGTCGCCGAGCGCCTGGGCGTGCTTCAGTTGTCCGAATGTGTACGGCTTCCCCGGAACTGCCAGGTCGGCCTGGTCGTCCGCAACCAGCTGGATGAAGACACCCGTGTTCGGTCCGCCCTTGTGCAGTTGTCCGGTCGAATGCAGAAAACGCGGGCCGTACCCAACCGTTACCGGTACACGGAAACGGTCTCGGAGGGACACGCGCATCGAGCGCAACTGATCATTGAGTTCCGGGCTCTCCGGCAGGTAGGCCTGCATGGCGATGTAGTCCCCCGGTTCGACTGTGCCGAGTAGTTCACCGAGTGGCTTCACCGCAGGCATCGCAGACGATTGCTCCAGGATGCGAGACGTTGCGTCTTTCGCTTCCTGCACGTTCGGCTGATCGAACGGATTGATACCCAGGAGGTGACCCGCAACGGCTGTTGCAAACTCCCAGCGGACAAACTCACCTCCGAGTTGGTACCGGTCTCGGAGCGACACTTGAACCACCGGTTGAGAAGCCGCCAGGCTATCGAGCCTCGCGTCCCCCGCGATGCCCACGAAGAGCCTGTCGCTACCATAGACTCCCGGCTCTCCGAGTGGTTCTCCCTCGATCGGGATGATCCCGCGAGACTCCTTGCCCGTTGATTCCGCGATGAGTTGCTCGATCCAGCCACCGAAGGCCGCTACCTCGTCGGGCAGGACGAGCGTGAGCTTGTCGTGCCCGCTGAGGGCTGCCTGCGCCAGTACCGTTCCCAGCCAGGCTCCCGGGTTTTCCGCGAGCGGGACACAGGAGTGGCAAGCATGAGCCATCTCTCGAGCGCTCTCGATCAGCCGATCGAGGTCGGCCCCGACCAGGGCGGCAGGCACGAGCCCGAAGTAGGAGAGTGCCGAATACCGCCCGCCAATGTCGGACGGGTTTCGGAACACGCGCCGGAATCCGTGCTTCTCGCCGAGCTGTTCGAGCGGAGAGCCGGGGTCGGTAATAGCGATGAAGTGACGTCCGTCGCCGCTTCGCTCCCAGAAGTACGAGAAGTGCGAAAGGGTTTCGATCGTCGTTCCAGACTTGCTCGAGACAATGAACAGGGTGCGGCCGAGGTCGATCTCCCTGTCGATATGCAAGATCGTCACCGGATCGGTGGTATCGAGTACTTCGAGGCCGAGACCGCCTGCATCCCGCCCGAACGTCGACGCAAAGAGTTGCGGAGCGAGGCTCGACCCACCCATACCCAGCAGTACGGCTTTCCGATAACCCTCCTTCGCGAGCCCCTCCGCGAAGCGATGCAACCCGGCACATTCGCCAGCCATCCGGTCGGCCACCGTCAGCCAGCCAAGCCGGTTCGAGACCTCCGTCGGATCTGGTTTCCATATCGTGTAGTCGCGTTCCCAGATGCGACGCACGACCTGGTCCTGGGCGAGGTGATTGAGCCCGATCTCAACGGACTGCTGCAACCCATGGAGGTTCGCCGTCCAGCGCGGAGGACGCCCGGTGTCCGGCTGGAGCGCCTCCCCCAGCCGTTTCAGCAGTTTCTGGAAGTCGATTGCGAACCTTGCGAGGCCCTCTTCCAGCAACTCCGCGGTCACCTGGTCGAGGTCGACACCGTTGCGGGCCGCTTCACCAAGCGTCTGCTCGGCCGCCTGCACACGACCTTCCACATCGACGGCTACCTTCCCATGGTCGGTGAACGCTCGCAGCGTCCCCTCGGGCATGGTGTTGACCGTTTGCGGTGCGACGAGTTCCTCGACATAGAGCACATCGCTGTATGCCGGGTTCTTGGTGCTCGTTGAAGCCCACAACGGCCGTTGGACCTGTGCGCCAGCTGCCGCCAGTCTCTCCCACCGGGGGCCGGCGAATCGCTCCTGGAAGCGTCCGTATGCCCGCCATGCGTTGGCGATTGCGACCTTTCCGCGTAACGGCGACTCCGCCGGCAGGGTCGGGTCCACCTTCGTGTCTATCCGGGAGACGAAGAACGATGCCACGCTGGCGATGCCCGACACGGGTTGGCCCGCGGCGAACCTCCGCTCGAGTCCCCGGATATATGCGTCAGCAACCTGTTCGTACGCTGGTACGCCGAAGAGGAGCGTCACGTTTACGTTGATTCCTGCCGCGACGAGCTCCTCGAGCGCCGCGATGCCTTCCACCGTTCCCGGCACCTTCACCATCACGTTCGGCCGATCGAGAAGGCTGAAAAGGCGCTTCACTTCCGCGATCGTCGCGTCACGGTCGTGTTCTATCCCCGGAGGTGCTTCGAGCGACACGAACCCGTCCGCTCCCCCTGATGCATCGAAGACGGGCCGGAATACATCGGCCGCCCCCTGGATGTCCTCGACGGCAAGCGAGACGAATGCGCCGTACGGGTCGCGGATACCCTGCTTCACCAACTCCTTGATCGCACCGTCATAGTCGGTTGATCCGGCGATGGCCTTCTCGAAGATCGATGGGTTCGAGGTCATTCCTCGCACACCCAGCTTTCGCAGCCGTTCGAGCTCACCAGAGGTGATCAGGCTCCGGCGGATGTAATCGAGCCAGACACTCTGTCCGCATTGGTGCAACTCTTCCACGATATCAGGCATCCCCATCCTCCCTCGGCCTGTACTCCTGTTCGATTGCGCGAACTTTCGCCAGTCTGCGCACATGCCGTTCCGCACCCGAGAAGCGTGCCGACTGGAAGGTCCTCACCAGCTCGATTGCGAGCTGAGGGCCGATCACCCGGGCCCCCAGCGCAAGCACGTTCATGTCGTCATCCTCGACACCCTGGTGGGCCGAAAATGTGTCATGACACACCGCCGCACGGATTCCCGGAACCTTATTCGCTGCCACCGAAGCGCCAACACCACTCCCACAGATAAGCACCCCCCTTGCGGCCCGGCCCGTGGTGATCGCCTCCGTAACCGCCCTGACCATATCCGGGTAATCATCATCCGGATCAATATTGAAGGCGCCCAGGTCCTGTACTTCGTTACCTGCCGACCTCAGCGCTTCGATCACAGCTGTCTTGAGCGGGAAACCGCCGTGGTCACAGCCAACGACAAATCGCATTGCCTATTCTCCCGCCGAGCGCGCAGCTACCGCTTCTGCACGGGCTGCAACTACCTCCGGAGTGAACCCGAACTTCTCGAACAGCACCTCACCAGGGGCGGACGCTCCGAAGTGGTCGAGCCCGACGATATCCCCGCCATCGCCTGTATAGGTTCGCCAACCCATTGGCAAAGCTGCCTCGATGGCCAGGCGCGCACGGATTGAGGGTGGCAAGACCGAGTCGCGGTACTCCGGTGGCTGCTCCTCGAAGACCTCCCAACTGGGCATGCTGACCACCCGCGTGTGGACGCCGCGAGCCTCGAGGATGTCCCGGGCTGCGAGTGACAGCGATACCTCGGAACCAGTTGCAAGCAGGATGACATCTGGGCTGCCGCCATCTGCTTCGGCAATCACGTAAGCCCCACGCGGCACTCCCTCCCGGATCCGGGCACCATCGTCGAGGATCGGCAACGCCTGGCGAGTCAGGACGATCGCGGAGGGGCCGTCCCGCTCGATTGCCAGCCGCCAGCAGGCCGCCGTCTCATGGGCGTCAGCAGGCCGCAGAACGGTGAGACCGGGGATCGCGCGCAAGGCGGCGAGATGCTCGATAGGCTGGTGGGTGGGCCCATCCTGCCCGAGCCCGATGCTGTCATGGGTGAACACGAAGAGTGAGTGCGCCTGCTCGAGCGCAGCCAGGCGGATCGCAGGACGCATGTAGTCCGAAAAAACGAGGAAAGTGCCGCCATAGGCTGTCACCCCTCCGTGCAGCGCCATCCCGTTCACGATGTTCCCCATCGCGTGCTCACGGACGCCGAAGTGCAGATTGTGCCCGTTCCATTGGTCGAAACCGAGGTCTCCACGGTCACGGAGGTAAGTCTCCGTCGATGGTGCGAGGTCCGCCGACCCACCGATGAGCGTAGGCAGGCCATCGATAACGCCATTGAGCACGCGGCCCGATGCAACCCGTGTGGCCATGGGCCTCGTCTCGCCGGCGAAGTCCGGGATGCTCCGGTCCCAGCCAGGCGGCAACTCGCGCGACATGACTGTGGTGAAGAGACGGGCCTCGTCACCAAACTCGGCCCGGTAACGCGCGAACCGTTCGTCCCACTCCTGTTCCAGCGAGTGACCGTGGCCGAGAGCCTTGCGGAACTCCTGCAGTGCCTCCTCGGGAACGTAGAACGACGGCTCTTCGGGCCAACCGAGGGCCTGCTTGGTCAGCCGTACTTCCTCCTCTCCAAGAGGAGCACCGTGTGCTGCTGCGCTGCCCTGCAGGTGTGGGCTTCCGTGAGCGATCTCGGTTCGCGCGATGATGAGCGATGGCCGTGACTCTTCGGCCTTCGCCCGCTCGAGACTCTGCGAAATCTCCTCAACGTTGTTCCCATCCACCCGCTGGACATGCCAGCCATACGCGTCAAACCGGTCACCAACCCGCTCGGTGAAGGTCTTCTCAGTCGTTCCTTCGATCGTGATGCCGTTGTCGTCATAGAGATAGATGAGCTTGCCGAGACCGAGGTTGCCAGCCAGCGAAGCCGCCTCGGAAGAGACTCCCTCCATCATGTCGCCGTCGCTCACGATCCCGTAAACATGGTGGTCAACGATCGTGTGGCCCGGCCGGTTGAATTGGTTCGCAAGAAACCGCTCGGCGATGGCAAACCCCACACCCGTTGAAAACCCGGCTCCCAGGGGGCCCGTGGTCAATTCAACACCCGGCGTGTGCCCATATTCCGGGTGACCCGGCGTTCGGCTGCCCCATTGCCGGAACGACTTCAAGTCCTCGAGCGTCAGACCGTAGCCTGTGAGGTGAAGGAGCGAGTAGAGCAGTATCGACGCATGACCGGGCGAAAGCACGAATCGGTCCCGGTCGGTCCATTTCGGGTTCCCCGGGTTGTGCCGGAGAAAGCGCGTCCAGAGCACGTATGCGATCGTTGCCGCACCCATCGGGGTGCCGGGGTGGCCCGAATTCGCTAGCTGGACCGCGTCCATCGCCAGGGTTCGAAGCGTGTTGATACACACTTCGTCGAGTCGCGTCGTTGTCGCCTGCATGGTGTACCTCCGGGCGCATGTCGCAGGAGCTACACCTCGAATCGACAGGGCGCCGACGGCCGCCGTTGTGAAACGGCCAAAGTCACCGTATGCCCCCGCTCCGCAGCTTGTCCATATACGAGCTATTGCGACGATGTTTCAGTGGCTTATCGAACGAGGAGAGCCGCTCTGCCACCCTGGCGTCGGCAGAGCGCTTCGTCCAGCGCCGCGGCCAGCCCACACGCTTTCTCACCACGCCCAGCCCGCACGTTCGCCGGCGGACGATCTGCTACTCGAAGGTTTCGGCATCCGCGAGATACTGGCTCCGTAGCGCACCCAAGTTCGTGGCGGGTGCCACCCCTGACCTTTGAAGACCAAACCAACAACCAGGCTCGATAAGGCGGCGTTCCCCGTGGATAGCCCGGTATCCCTATCGTTGCCTCCATCGCCCAGGGCACGCTCTCACTGCCGCCACAAGTAACGCCCGTCCCTCGACGCCCCTCCCTGGGCGTCGCTCTCAACTTCCTGGTACGGCTGGAGGGATTCGAACCCCCGACCCTCTGTTCCGAAGACAGATGCTCTATCCACTGAGCTACAGCCGCACGCTACGAGAGATCCTTGAATCTGGACTGAGCATCTAACCCCGCGAATCTCCCAAACAGGGCCTTGCCACTAATCAGACTCACATGATAACCCTGTGTTGCCAAGGAGGTCCAAACCATGACAACAGCAGCCCATGCTGCGCCGACCGTGGCCGACGGCGCTCTCGAAGTATACCGCCGCGCGTTCCTTCGCTCTCTCGCTGCCGAAAACAAGAGCCGGCGCACCCTTCAGACTTACGGCGAGTCCGTGGAACAATTGAGCACCTTTCTCTCCACCCACGGCATGCCCACCGAGCCCCAGAGCATCACCCGTGAGCATCTGACAGAGTGGGTCAACTGGATGCTCGGGCAGTGGAAGTCCGCAACCGCGCTCAACCGCTACCGCGGCGTCTTCCGCTTCTTCCAGTACCTGATCGAGATCGACGAAATCACCATCTCACCCATGGCGAAGATGAAGCCGCCGAAGGTCGAGGAGATGGAGATCCCGATCATCCGCGAAGCTGATCTCGCCAAGCTACTCAAGGCATGTGAGGGGAAGGGCTTTCGCGAGCGCCGCGACCACGCCCTCATTCGAACCTTTCTGGATACCGGACTCCGGGTTAACGAGATGTCCTCCCTGAAGGTCCAGCCCGAGAACGATATCGACTCCTGGCTGGACCTGGAGCAGGCGGTCGTCTGGGTCGTGGGAAAGGGCCGCCGTCAGCGCCGCGTACCCGTAGGGAAGAGGGCGATCTCTGCCCTGGACAAGTATCTCTTCCTCCGCGCCAGGCACGATCACGCGACCAGCCCGTACCTCTGGGTCGGAGAACGCGGCCGCATCGGGCCGAGCGGGATGTACCAGCTCATCGAGCGGCGCTGCGAGCTGGCGGGCGTTCCGCGAGTGCACCCGCACCAGTTCCGCCATACCTTCGCCCATCAGCTTCAGGCCTCGAACATCAATGACTCGGACCTCATGTACCTGGCGGGCTGGAAGACGCGAGACATGCTCACCCGCTACGGCGCGAGCGCGGCCGCGGAACGCGCGCTCGAGGCGCACCGCCGCCTCAGCCCCGGCGACCGGATTTAGCATGGACCGGTACGACCTCAGTGAGCTGCGCGAAGATGTGGAGCGCCGTTTCGGTATCAAGCTCACGCCCAGCGAGTGGCAGACCGTTATCGAGGACTCCGGTGTGCAGGCAAACGCGGCTCTCGACCGCATGGATCGTGATGCACTCCTGAGGGCGGTGGAGGGATTATCCTCCGTCCGGCAGTCGATCAAGGCCGACGTTCTTGCCGTCCGCCGATTCCTGGCAATTGAGAGCGGGCCGGAAACGCACGGGCAAGCGCTGTTTGCCTTCAAGGCCCTCGAGGTTCTGAGACCAGGTGCCGGGCCAGTCTCCGACCCGCCTCTTACCAGGGACTGGCTCGCTGCTATTGGTCAGCTCGTGCTCGCAGGTGTCGCCGCCCAACGGCTCGGAGATCTCCGCGGCACAGACTGGGCCGGGATTCTCTATGCCATTCTTGCAGGTTCCGATGGCCGTCCGTAGGAGGTACCACCCGGGGACGATTGGTCACGAGCGGGGCTGAGGCAGCTGCTATCGCGCCCACTGGCCTTTGGTTTTGACGTGGCCTTCGGCAAGGACCTCCGATTGCCACCGTTGGCCTGGGACCTGGAGCTAGTAACGACTGTGGTGCAGATCGCCCGGCGCGAGCCTCGTTCGGTCCGCACTGGCGGGCGTGATGTGCGATGGAGATACCGCCTGAAGGAGTACGAGAGGCGGCCTGGGCTTCGGTTTCCGAGGTCCGTCGGTGAATCGGACAACCCCGTCCACGCCTTTCGCATGGCGTTCACCCGCTCGAAAATGCGGGTGCTGACGTACGCACCCGACTGGGATCAGGTCATCGCTTTCAAGTAGCTGCTCATTTCAGCACGCGACCTCCACCGATCGGGCAGATCTCGTGCCAATGGAATGAGCGGTATGGCAAAGAATTCCCACACCGCTCGCTCGCTCAAGTCCCTCGCCGGGCGCATCGGCGCCTACGCACAACACGCCCGGCACGACCCCCGGGAGACCACCGCAGCCGCTCGCGCCACTTTTGCGGCCAGCTTCCTTGACAAGGTCGACCCCGACCACGTCCTCCCCCTGGCCGAACGTACGCGCCGCGCCGAGGCAGCACGCAGGGAGTTCTACGCGCGCATCGCCCCCGCTTCGGCCAAGAGCCGGGCATCCAGGCACCGCCGCTCGAAGTAGCCGCCATGCAGCGCTATTCGGAGACTGCACCATGCCCGATCTGCTGTGGCACCGTCAGCGCACGACGCGCTAGTGTAGTGTCTCTTAAGTAGAGTTATCTGTAGACTCTCTCCATGGAGAGAGTGTGTGTCAGCGTAAAGGAAGATGAGCGGGTAGAACTGGAGCGCTTGGTTCGTGGCCGCAAGACGCCCCAGAAAGTCGTGCTGCGCGCGAAGATCGTGTTACTTAGCGCCGATGGCGTGCCGACAAGCGAGATCGTCAAGCAGTTGGAGACGACCTATCCGACGATCACGCGCTGGCGCCAGCGTTACACCGAAGAGGGCGTTGATGGCCTCCGGAAAGATGCCACCCGCCCAGGCCGCAAGCCGAGAATCAGCGAGGGGCAGGTACGCGAGGTCGTCGAGCAGACGCTGCACAGTACACCCGCCAACGGGACGCACTGGAGCACACGGACGATGGCTGCCGCCACCGGCCTGAGCAAGGCCACGGTCCAGCGCATCTGGAAAGCCCACGGGTTGCAGCCACACCGCCAGGAGACCTTCAAGTTGTCAGGCGACCCACAGTTCCTCGAAAAGCTGCAGGACGTCGCCGGGCTTTACCTTGACCCGCCCGAGAAGGCGATCGTCTTCAGCGTTGATGAAAAGAGCCAGATCCAGGCACTCGACCGTACCCAGCCGGGACTGCCTATGAAGAAAGGGCGGGCCGGGACGATGACCCACGATTACAAGCGGCATGGCACAACGACACTCTTCGCCGCGCTCAACGTGGCGACCGGCGAGGTTGTCGGGCAGTGCTATGAGCGCCATCGCCACGATGAGTTCCTCGCCTTCCTCAAGAAGCTCGAACGGCAAACGCCAAAAGCGCTCGACCTCCACCTCATCGCCGACAACTACGCCACCCACAAGCATCCCGCCGTACGCGCCTGGCTGGCCAAGCATCCGCGTGTGCACATGCACTTCACGCCGACCTCGGCCTCATGGCTCAACCTCGTCGAGCGCTTCTTTGCCGAGATTACCCAGAACCGCATCCGTCGTGGCGTCTTCAAGAGCGTCGCTGAACTGGAGACCGCCATCCTTACCTACCTCGCTCAGCGAAACCAGCAACCCCGCCCCTTCACCTGGACAGCCTCTGTCGAGAGCATCATCACAAAGACTGGCCGAGCTAAAGTAACGTTGGAGACACTACACTAGCGGGGAACGCTGCTGGGGCTACTCGCTCGGGCGGGTAGTGTATTGCTCCCGTATCCCGTCACCCCGCCAGGATGACAATGGAACTTACCAACATGCCCTCGATGGGACATGCGCGTGCGGCAGCCGGCATGGTTCGGCCGCTATCCAGCGCGTCCGTTGCGCCGAACCTGACTGCGCAGCACGTAGCGCTCCAGCCCCGGATATCTCCCTCCGGGATAGGGTGTACCGCCAACTGATTCAAAGGCTCGAGGTGCGTCGTGAACTCGAGCTGGAGCTGAACCGGCGCGGGCTGGATGTTGAACGCGCGATTGCCTTCGGATTCCGCTCGGTGCCGCGAACGAAAGCAGCTACCGCCGGGATCATGGCTGTGCTGCGCGGCCTCGAGGGTGTCGAAGCCCTCCGGCAGACCGGCCTGTACGACTCTAGCGGCATCCCCAATGCCGCCAACACCGATGGATTCGTGATCCCTGCACGAGACGAAAACGGGAGGATCACCGGTATCCTGTACCGCCTGTACCACCACGAACCGAAGTACCTGCTGCCGCGCGGGACACGCCTCCAAAGTGTCTACCTCGTAGCCGGCGAACCCGGTCCGGAACGCAGCCTCGTGCTGGTCGAGGGACCCCTAAAGGCATACGCAGCGAGTGAGCAGGGTGGGATCTGGGCGTTTGGGGTCAACGGGCACGCGCTCCAGCATGGGCACCTCGAAACGATCGCCCGCCTCGAACCCTTCGAGGTTCTCCTTGCTCTTGATGAGGATGCCAATGCGCGCACCCTGAAAGCCCGCGAACGGTGGACAAGGAGGCTGCATGGGGAAGGTTTCGTCGTGCGCCGGCTTACCTGGGAAGGGCTTGAACTTGGCGGCCCGAAGGGCATCGATGATGCGTACCAGTGCGGAGCGCTGGTTCGTGTTCGCCGCTTGACGCGTGCGATGCCCGAACTCCAGCCTCCGCGTCCGCGCCGGGTTGGTTCCGCACATGCCTGAAGACCTGAACTCGCTCGGAGATGCACGGCGGCAAGTGGCAACGGTGGTTGGAGAGGTTGTCGCCCAGCCGGGTATGTTTGCTGGAGCGGTTACCGTAGTTGAGGCGACGCCCGGGATTGGCAAGACCTCGGCTGAGCTATCGGCACTGTCCGGTTCCTCGGTCCGAGCAGCGTTCACGCTTCCCACGCTCGCATTAGCCGGGGAAGTCATCGCTGAAGCAGCGCGTCGAGGTCTGCGTGGGAGCTACGTAGAAGGGCACAACGAGGCCAACTGTCGGCGGATCGACGTGGTGAGACGGCTCCGCGAACAATGGCTACCCATCGCCAGCTTTGCCTGTGGTACGAAGGACTCACCTCGCTGCCCTTACCGGACTGGCTGCACCTGGTGGGCACAGTTCGAAGACAACGCGCAGGTCATCGTGGGGAGCACCGACCAGCTCTTCAATCCAAGCTTCCTGAGTGGGCGTGAACTCATCATCGTGGACGATCCGCGGCCCGCCGCTTTTCTTGATGAGGAGCGGTTCTCTCTCGAAGACCTGCCGTCCCCAGAAGAGACACCCCGGGGCTCACTTCGCAGGCTCGTGGAGGTGGTGCGTGCGGCACTGAAGCGAGCGGAGGATGGCCATCTGACGGGTGCTGAGGTCTGGGACGGCCTTTGGCGAGCCGCCCGTCGTGAGGGTCGCGACTTGTCCGACCTAATTCGCGGTTCCGGAACAGCACTTCGGATGAAACCCGACGCCGCAGCCGACCTCGACACCATACTCGCACAGCCGTGGCAGAGGCTGCGGCCGCTGGCGCAGGTGCTCGGGGAAGAACTCCCGGCCTTTCTTTCTGGCCGGGACTTCAACAGCTATCTGAGCTACAACGCCTGTGCGATAGCGCTCACGCGCCCGCGAGCCCTGCCGTCTCGAAGAGGTTTGGGGCAGGCTACCATCCTCTGGCTTGACGCTACGCCTAATTGGCCACTGCTTCGCTCGATTATTGGGACTCGTAAACTGCGGCACCACGTGGTGGCGGTCTTATCAGCTCCGGGAGTTCAACTGACTCAAGATCTCAGGCTCCGGACGGCAAAGACCTCGATGCGGAAACCCGAGAATCTGCGGCAGGTACAGCGGGCACTGACCACCATCTCGAATGGCCCGGGACCCTCAGACGGTGTGATCGTGTATACAGAGCAGCGAGAGGCCATGGTAGATACCGGGTTCCTCACAAAGAATATCGAGACGTGGGGACGCGCTCGTGGTACGAACCGCCTCGAGCACGTGGACAGGTTGTTCGTGGTTGGCCGGCCACAGCCACCCTTGCGGGAGGTGATTTGGCCGCTGGCTGAAGCGCTTTTCCATGACGATGAGAAGCCTATCGACGGCGACCTCGGCTACGCATGGAGGCGGTTTGAAGGACAGGAGTGGGAGGGGAACTTCCTCTCATTTGAGGACGCGCGGGCGGAAGAGGTCCTCAAAGCTCATCGCGAAGCCGAGGTCTACCAGGCGGTGCACCGTGCACGGCTCGTGTCACGAACCACGCCACTGGAGGTCCACTTGCTCGAACCGATCCCCATCCCTGGTCTCCGGATAGAAAAACTCGAATTCGACGACACTCGGCCGTCGGAGAACGAACGCCGCCACCAGGATGCATTCGCCCGAATCGACGTCGCAATCGCGGAACTGAAGTCGGAGGGTGTTCGCCCGTCGCAGAGGCTGGTCTGCCAGCGAGCGAAGGTAAGTGCCGCCACTTACACCAAGTACACGAAGACGAAGCGGAAAGAGAACCGTGGCCAGGGCATGCCCCCGAGAGACTGTGACTGATACATACCCCTAAGGGGTCTCAATTTAAGGGTGCGTATCACCCCGGGAGAGAGCGGGCTTCTTTCAGAGACCTCTTCTGGAGTTCTCCTTCCGCTTTTCTCCCCTTCGTACCATCTCCACCTCTGCCGTGGAGATCCTGGCCTCACCAGTCCTACCCCTGAGCCCGCGGGCGGAGCCAACATTCCGGAGGGGACCCCAGCGGGACGATCAGGGTGCCATGCACCCGCCTCACCCCACCGGGCCCCCGTTCCTACTTACCCGATAACCCCCAGACAGCCACCTGAAAATGGATAGGTGTCCACGTTGCCTGAATCTGTGCCGGATGCTTGGCATGTGTCCCCGGCGGGGAGTTAGATGGTGAGTAGCCTCTCGGCCCACAGCCACCGAGGCCTCTGCTTCGCGCGCGAGCGTTGAACAACCGCATGAGACCAACGATCTGGGCGGGTTCCCCATGCCTGGCTGTGATTGAAGCAGCAGTGCGACATAATTTGTCTCGGTCGCCAGCTATCTATCACAGTCGTACTATCTGCACCCAGTTGAGACAGGAGCGTTCGATGGGCGACAACGTGATCACGGCCTGCATTCCGAGAGACGAAGTGCTCCACGGGCAACTCGACGACGCCATCTTTGCCGCGAATTTGGATGACCTGGTCCACGGAGTCGCGAAGCCCGTCTACCTGGACCCGGCGACCTTCTTCGCCAACACCCACCCCGCGCGGCCTCTCACGCTCATCGCATCACGGGTCTTCGAACACCTTTGTGATGCCGCGAAGGCAGGTACCTTCATCCGGCTCAGCACCGGCTTCGGCGGCGGGAAGACTCACGCCCTTATGACCCTGTGGCACCTCGCGAAGAACTCCGGCGACGCCAGCCTTGGGACGGACATCGTGCCTGCTGTGTCGCGGCCGCCAAAAGTCACCGTTGTCGCCGTGGACTGTGGACGTGCCGGGCGCCCGAACTTCTCCATTCATGTCGAACCCAACGGCGAGTCCGTCACAACCCACAGCCTCTGGGGCGAGATCGCCTATCAGCTCGGCGGGAGGGCTGCCGTCGACGCCCTCGGTGAAGGCGAGCGAGCCGACCGGAACCCGAGCCAGCAGGAACTTCTCCGGCTCTTTCCGGAAGGGCCGGTGCTCATCCTCATCGACGAGATGGTCATCTATATGGCAGGGGCGAACGAGCAGGAGCGCGGCAACCTGCTCGACTTCGTGAACAAGCTCATCGGCATCTGCACCAACCGCCCACAGACGGCGCTGCTCATCTCCGACCCGGCGCAGCAGGCAGTCTACGCGCAGGAAAGCGCCAGGCTGATGAAGGAGATGGAGGCGGCCCGCGACCTCGACCAGATCACCGGACGGACTGCGACCGATGAGGACCCGATCGGCGATGAGTCGTCCGCCGTCATCAACCGCCGCCTCTTCAAGAGTATCGATCGGAACGGCGCCGACGAGACTGCCGGCGAATACCACAGCCTCTATGAACGACTCCTCGCTGATCCTTCCGGCCGTCTCGTGCCTGAGGAAGCGACGCGCTCCGAGTACCGCGACCTCATCGTTCGCAACTACCCGTTCCACCCATCCCTGATGCGGACCACCCGTGACCGCCTGAGTACGATCCCTGAGTACAACAGAAGCCGTGGCACCCTGCGCCTCTTCGCGAAGATCCTGCGAAACGTCTACGACCGGGGTTTGGACGTCTCGCTGATCACGGCCGGCGAGGTCGACTTCTCCGACCCGGAAATCTCCAGCGAACTCCTCCATCGCCTGAATCGAGACGCGTTCTCCGGTGCCGTGAATACGGACCTGGGTGAGCACTGCGACGAGCTCGATGTAGGCGCCGACCGCGGCGTGCACACGCGAGTCGCATCCGCCCTGCTGCTCGAGAGCCTGACCGGCGAAAGCAACGCTGGCTTCAACAAGCATGAGCTCACGCTGGCGGTCGTGCGGCCCGATGAGGCGGGGAACGAGCCCGGTGACGCCGTGGAACGCTTGCTCGGGACGTGCTGGTACACCTACCGGATGGATAGCGGAACGGGCTTCCAGTTCCGCGTTGAACCGAACGTCAACCAGATGATCGCCGGCCGTGCGCCACTCGTGGCTGAGGAGGACGCCCGCGCTCGCGTCCGCTCCGAAGTCCAGGCCTATTTCCAGGGGCCGGTCTTCAAAGTCGTCGCCTGGCCCCAAAACGCCCGGCAGGTGCCCGACAGCGCAAGGCTGCAGCTGGCGCTCTGCGAGAGCATCGAGGTTGCCCGCAAGGTCACATCCCTGGCCAACGACGAGGACCCCGCCGCGGAGCAGCCACGCCAGTTCCGGAATGCCATCGTCGCCGTCGCACCGGCCGACGACCCTTACCAGAACGCCGTTCGTGCCGCGCGGCGCCTCCTCGCTGCCCAGGAGATCAACAAGGAGCACCAGGGCGAATCGGGTAAGAGCATCCGCGACCAGCTCGCGCCAATCGTCACGGGTGTTACTCGCGAGGTTGGCTTCCAGGCCCGCCGGGCCCTCTCCAATGTGGTCCTTGCCGACGGACAGGTGCGACCGATCGAGGAAAAGTACCTCGTCTCTTCGGAGAACATGTTCTCGGCGACCACCGGCCAGTCGAACCTTCGTGAGTTCCTTCAGTCGAAGCAGCTCATCTACCAGCCCGGGGCAAAGCTCGACACCGACCTCTACATCCAGCAGATCGTCTCGGGCGCCACACCGTCCGTGCACGCCCCGGGCGCCTACTCCGGCCGCTCCCTCCATGAGCGGCTACTGTCGCGCCAGGGCCTCCGCGTGGTGCCCGATGAAAGCGTGACCCGCAATTCGATTATCGCGGGTGTCACTGCCGGACGGCTTGTCGTCCGCACGGAAGACGGGAGTGCCTACGATGCCACCGGGGCGGTGGTTGGGACTCCCACACAGCGGGAGCGCCGCAACGCGATTGCTCTTCCGCCCGGCTTCCCGCTCACCGACGGCACGCTTATCGCGCTTGCCGGCGAGGCGATAACCCGGGAGTGGCTCGAGGAGACCGCGAAGCCTGAGCCACCCGATGGGCCGCCTCCACCACCGCCACCTCCTCCTCCGCTCAACAAAACGTCGAAGTGGGAACAGGCGCACGAGTGGGCGGAGGCTGGCCGTGCGCTCCGGCGGCTCACGTTCAGCACCGGAACGGCATCGTCCGCAATGACCCTCTCGACGCTCGCACAGCCGTTCGGTGCCAACACGCTCAAAGTGACGGTGGGCTGCCAGGGGACAGGAAAGAATAACTCCGGGAGCTTCAAGCTCCTGATCGAAGATGTGCTGATCACGCACCCCACGAATCCGCTTGGAATGGCGATGACCATCTACAACAGCCTCGACGAGGCGAGCCGCACGTTTACGGCACGGGTACTGCTCGACTTCAGTACGGCAGGGCGCACGGGCCTTGCGGATACACTCGACAAGGCCCGGCAAGCCGCGGCGGCAGATGTGACCATCGAAGCCGAATTCGTGCCCGCCACCACGCCCCAGGAGAAACTGCTCTGATGGCTGCCGTCGCCGCGAAGAAGAAGTCCGGCCGCAACCCGTTCGCACGCAAGCTTCGCACGGCGCCCTTCGCCCTGCGCATCGTCCGCCGGGCCGGGGGCGATGCCGCCATCATCTACCGCAGGAAGGCCGTCCCGGGAGCCACGAGGGCTTCGCGCACGGCTCCAGAGCGGCTCGTTAGCGTCGCCTCGCTTGCACCGCTACCGTATGGCGTCGCCATTCCGCTGGCGCGTGCCGCGCTCCGTGCCAGCCTCGAAACCTCCGCTCCGCCACGGCTGCAGCCGGGGCCCGCTCTCCCGCTCGACCACGATTGGGGCGTGCGCCTCGCCTGCTTTGCCCGCATCGCCAGCGGCCTGCGCGATGTCGACCGCCTGTCGCGGGCAGCTGCAGCATTGCAGAACGCCAGCGGCGCCGAGGCCGCCTGGTGGCTCGGACTGATGGACCGCGAGGATGGTGCTCGCGCCGTCCGCGCCCTGCGCATCCTGACGGAAGCGACCGTTTGAGGAGCGAGCCATGACTGCCGTCGAAGAACCCTCCGCCAGCACAGGAGAACAGCACATCCAGCCGCGGCTGCTCATTGAGGAGTGGTTGCCGGCCGCCGCCATCGGCGTGGAATGCATCCGCGAACGGAGTACAGGGCAACAGCCGCCTCATGCGCGGCTCCACGTCTGGTGGGCACGGCGCCCCCTCGCCGCCTCGCGCGCCGCCGTGCTCGCATCGGTCCTGCCCGCCGATTTCGATCGTGCCACCTTCGAGCGCCTGCTCGGGTTCGACGCCCCATCGGAAGCGATCGTTCGGGGTCAGGAGTTGCTGCAGTGGGCTCGGACCGTTGGGCGCCAGGTTCCGAACCCCCACGGAAAGCGCGCGTTCAGCAACACGCTCCCGGAGCCCCACCTGAACGCGGCCCACCACGCCATGAAACAGCTCTGGGGCGAACTCCCGGCAGTGATCGACCCGATGGCAGGCGGTGGCTCAATCCCGCTCGAATCGGCGCGGCTCGGATTGCCGACCGTCGCCAATGAGTACAACCCGGTCGCCTGCGCGGTACTCGAAGCCACAGTTGACTACCCGTTTCGTTTCGGGCCGGAGCTTGCCGAGCGTGCACGAAAATGGGGTAGCATCCTTCGTGAGCGGTTCGTGCAGCGAATGCAGCGCTTCTACCCTGATGTAGGTGCACTGCCGACCCATACCTACATCTTCGCCCGTACCGTCCCCTGCCCCGACACGGGCGCACCTACGCCGCTTGTCCCCGACTGGCACCTGAGCAAGCCCAAGAGCGGCACGCACATCGTCGCGGAGCCGGTCGTCGACCACGCGGCGAAGAGCTGGACGGTGCGCATCCGCGAGATCGGCCGCGCGGCCGGACAGCTCCCTGCCGCGCCGAAGCCGACGTACGTCCGCGGCAAGGCCACCTCGATCTTCACCGGCGCCGTCATCGACGGCGAATACATCAAGGCGATGGCAAAGCAAGGGAAGCTCGGGAGCCAGCTCTACGCTGTCGTCCTCAAGGGCGCACAGGGGCTCGACTACCGGCCCGCCGAGCACGCCGACCTCGACGCTATCGCCGCCGCCGAAGCCGAGCTCGCCCGCCTGCGCCCCACCTGGGAGCGCGACAACATTATCCCGACGGAGCTCTACCCCCGCGTGAGCAGTGAACTCCGGCCGTTGCAGTACGGGATGCCGCGATGGGCCGACATGTTCTCGCCGCGCCAACTCCTGGCGATGGGCGTCCTCGTCGAGGAGCTGCGCAACCTCCGCCCCGAGATCCTCGAGGCCGAAGGGGAAGAGCAGGGCCGCGCGGTCGAGCACCTGCTGGCATTCGTACTGGACAAGTTCCTCAACCATAACGCGCTGCTCGCCTCGTGGGATTCCGGCACTTACGGCATCAGAAGCGTCTTTGACCGGCACGATTTCAGTTTCAAACCAACCCCTGCTGAGATGGCTCCCTGTGGAGCTGGAGCCGGGCTGGAGTGGGCGCTTGGCAACGTACTGAAGTCCTGGCGCGAGCTGGCCGAACTTCCTCGCACGGGTCAGATGGCCACCACCCGGATTACGCTCGGCTCTGCCACGAACCTGGCCAGCGTTGCTGATGCTTCCCTCACCGCCGTCGTCGTCGACCCGCCGTACGCTGATAACGTCCAATACAGCGAACTCGCCGACTTCTTCTATGTCTGGCTCAAGCGCACCGTCGGCCATCAGCACCCGGACTGGTTCAGCTCCTACCTCTGCGACCACTCGGAAGAGGCGGTGGTCAACGCCACCCGCTTCGTGCCCGATTTCGACCCGGATGTGAAGCTGCCCACGGGCGCGAAGGCCGCCGCGAAGCGTGAGGCAGAGGCGTTCTACCGCGACCTCATGGTCCAGGCCTTCCGCGAAGCGCACCGCATCCTCCGTGACGATGGCGTGCTCACGGTGATGTTCACCCACAAGCAGCAGTCCGCCTGGGAATCGCTCTTCGGTGCCCTGCTGGAAGCGGGCTTCGTCATCACCGCCACCTGGCCCGTCAAGACCGAGAGCGAGACGAGCCTGCACATCGCTTCGAAGAATGCGGCCGAGAGCACGGTCATTCTCGTAGCGCGCAAGCGCCCCGCCGGTGCCGGCATCGGCTACTTCACGCAGGAGATGAAGGACCGCATCCGCGCCGTCGCAAAGGCCAGTGCCGAGTGCCTGCGCAACGATGGCCTGAACGCGGTCGACCAGCTCGTGGGCTCGTTCGGGCCCGCCATGGAAGTCTTCAGCCGCTACCGCGAGGTCCGGCGCGATACGGGTGAATTAGTCGGTATCGCGGAAGCGCTCGACGAAGCCTCCGACGCGGTTGTCCAGTGGCGCGTCGAAAAGTTGATGGCGCGAGGAACCGGCGCCGAACTCGCTGGCGTCGAGCCGATGGGTCGTTACCTCGTGCTCTGCTGGGACGTCCTCGCGGCCGCCGAGTTTCGCTTCAACGAGGCGAAGCTCCTCGGCCACGCCGTCGGCCTCAGCCCCGAGGACCTGGTCAAGGCCGGCCTTGCGGTGAGGAAGTCGCAGAATATCGTTCTCCTCCCCGCGCGCGACCGGCGCCGCGACCAGGCCATCCTCGCGGGCAACATTCCCACGGCCGCGCAGGCGAAGCAGCTCCACCCAAACGACGCCGAGTTTCGGTCGGCGGCCGACGCCGCTCATGCGCTCGCCATCGCGCATGCCGACGCAGGCGGGGGAGCGGCAGGTATCGGTGCTGCCCGCGCGCTGGCCAACCGCCACAACTGGCGCGAGAGCTCGGCAGTCGCGCGCCTCGTGCAGGCGCTCGTGCTCTCAGCGCCGAAGGGCGTGCAGGTCGAGGGCAAGGGCATCACGGCGAAGTACCCGGAGTTCCTCGCCTGGCATAGCCTCCTCCAGCCACTCTGGGGCGTCACGCCGCCCGACTGGAGCGAGCAGGAGCCGGTACACCGGCAGTTCCCCGGGTTCGCGACCGGGGCTTTCGTGCCAGAGGACGAGGATGCCGATGACGAAGACATCGAAGACGACGAGTCCGGGGACGACTAGCTGATGGGCCGGCTGCGGGAGCGGAAGTGGGAGCGGTTCCTGTGGGCGCCCGACCCTGCGCTCGTGCGCGGGCTCTACGAGCCCGCGTTGTCGGTTGCCAGCCGGTACGACCGCTGCTGCGCCTACTTCTCGAGCTCGGTGCTCGCCGCTGCTGCGCGTGGTTTCGGCCCCTTCCTCGAACACCTGTTGGAGCTGGGTGATGCGGCTCCGCGTCCGGCTATTCGCCTCCTCGTGAATGAGGAACTGCAGGAGCAGGATGTCCGCGCCTTGCAGGAGCGACACGACACGAGCGGCATCGCAAAGCTCCTCGAGGAGCGCCTCGTCCCGGCCCGTACCGCGCTCGAACAGCACCGGCTCGATGTGCTCACCTACCTTTACGCGCAGGGGTTCCTCGACATCCGGGTCGGAGTCATGCGCCAGAGCCTCGGCGTCATGCACTCCAAGTTCGGGCTCGTCTACGACGATGCCGGTGATGCGGTCGTCTTCCGCGGCAGTGGCAACGAAACAGTGTCGGGGCTCCGGGGGAACTTCGAGCAACTCGAGATCACGGGCTCATGGGATGACCCGGTAGGCTTCGAGCACTACCGCGACCAGTTCGAACGGCTCTGGAAGAACGAGCACCCCGACGTGAAGGCGGTCGACTTGCCGGAAGCTGTCCGCGACCACCTCGTGCGGCTCGCACCGTCCGAACCGCCTGCACCTGAGGAGCGGCTCCATCGCGAGATCCTCGAAGCAGCGATGAAGTGGCAGTTCATAGCGGCTGCGCCCTACCTCGTGGGCCCCTCCGGCGAGGCCGCCTGTGATGCGACTGCGTTCGTTGATCCCTGGCCGCACCAGCGGCGCGTCGTCGATGAGGCAGTGGCAGCATGGCCCGATGGCCGGCTGCTCTGCGATGAGGTGGGTATGGGGAAAACCATCGAGGCCATCCTCATCCTGCGCCGGTTATTGCATGGGCGCGGTGTCCGCCGGGTGCTGTTCCTGCTGCCAGCAGGCCTCATGCAGCAGTGGCAGGACGAGTTGCGCGAGAAAGGCGGGCTCATCGTCCCGCGGTACGAATCGGGCAAGCTCGTCTGGTACGACGGCCGCGCGGAAACAATCGCGGGGCTGGGCGCTGCACTCGAACACGACCTGGTGATCGTGAGCAGGGCGCTGGCACGGCTGGAGCAGCACAAGTCGGCGCTCCTCAACGCGGAACCCTGGGACCTGGTGCTGGTCGACGAATCGCACGCCGCCCGCCGCGCCAAGCAGGAGGAAACCGAGTTCAACAGCGCCACGCTCCTGCTCGGGCTGCTACGCGACCTGCAGCTCCAGCGCCAGGCTCGTTCACTCCTGCTGCTCAGCGCTACACCGATGCAGACGCATCCCTGGGAGCCGTTCGACCTGCTCCAGGTCCTGGGAGAGGGTGGCGAGTGGCTCGCAGACTTCGCGAATGTGCGGACGTACTACAATGCCGCAGCATCCCTTGGCCGTGGCGTCGAATGCAGCGAACAGACGGTAAACCGGACGGCTCGGCTCATCGCATTGGACGGTCGATATGCTCCCCCGCCGGCGAACCCCGCACTCGACCCTGCCAACGAAAGCGATGTGGAACAGGTTCTCGCCTGGTCACTCTCGCCCGACCGTCCGCGGCTCGCGAACTGGCTGCGAGATGAGGCGCCGCTCGCTCGCCGCATGCACAGGAACACGCGCGACACACTGAGGCGCTACTACGAGCGTGGGCTGCTCCAGAGCCCGCCACCCGTCCGTATCGTCGAGGACGTGCGCTTCGACTACGAGAACGAGGACGAGCGAGAGCTGTACCTCGCGGTGGGCCGTTACATCGACCGGCGCTTCGAAGAGCTGGAGCAGGAGAAGGCAGGCAAGGGCTTCGTGATGACGATCTACCGGCGCAGAGCCTCGAGCTCACCGCAGGCCCTACGCCGCAGTCTCGAGCGGCGCCGCGAAGGTCTGCTTCGGGTGCTGGCAGAGGACCCGACCGAGCAGGAGCTCGGCCGGGAAGACATCTCGAGCTACGACTTCGACGACGCGGGTGAGGGTTTCACCGATGCGCAGGGTGCACCAATCCGGGTGTCCCGCGGTCTGCCGGAAGACCCTGCTGTCGCCGCACACGAGCTGAACGAGGTCGATGGACTCCTCAATCGGCTCCAGGCGCTTGCAGGGATAGACAGCAAGCGCGACCGGTTCTTCGAGGTGTATCAGCAGCTCACGAGCGATGGACGCCCGCTGCTCGTGTTCACCGAGGCGGCCGACACGATGGAGTACCTGCGCGACCAGCTGCTGCCCGCGTATGGGAGCAGCCTGGCGACTTACAGCGGTGAAGGTGGCTGGCGGTACACCGCGGATGGTTGGGTGCACGTCAGCAAACAGGCGGTGACGGACCTGCTGAACACCGGCGAATTGCGGGCAGTTGTCTGCACAGACGCAGCGAGCGAAGGCCTGAACCTCCAGGCCGCCGCAGCCCTGATCAACTACGACCTCCCGTGGAACCCCAGCCGGGTGGAGCAGCGAATCGGTCGCATCGACCGCATCGGCCAGAAGTACCCCGACGTGCGTATTGCGAACCTCTTTCTCGAGGACAGCATCGATGACCGCGTGTACCAGGTGCTGCGCGAACGCTGCGGCCTGTTCACGCACTTCGTAGGCCAGATGCAGCCTGTGCTCGCAGAGGCGCGGCGAATTCTCCTCGGTCGAGGCGGCTCGTTGGACACGCTCGTCGCGACCGCTGAGAACGTGGAGACCGACGAGCTTGCAGCCGATGTCTATCGCGAGGACGAGGGGATTGCCGAGAACGTTGCTGCGCCTGCCCTTCGACGGGATGAACTGCTTCAGGAGGTCGAACATGCCCGGGCGGTAGGCGCGACGACGGTCGATCACCTCGACGGCACCATTGAGCTCATGCTCGGCACCGACCGGCTTTGGCTCGCAGCGCGCGAGCCCCTGCTCGCGGACAACCCTCGACTCGAGCCACTCACTCCAGCCCATCCACTTGTTGCCAAACTAGAACGAAGCCTCCGAGTGGAGGCGCCGCTGCTCCCGTTGGTAATCGAATCGCGAAGTGAGGGGTCCTTCCGCGTAGCGGCCGCGTCATGGGTCGGCACCAACGGCGAGCCCGAGACCGTCGAGACCTTCGAACAGCTTCGAGCTCTCCTCGCCTCATGGGACGGCAGCACACCCGAGCGGGTACACCTGGAGGCGGCTCACGAGGCGCTGTCAGCGACCGTTCAGCAGGAGCTCTCGATGCGGGTCGCCAGGGCGGAAATGAAGGAAGCAGTGGCACTTACCCAGCAGGTGCGAGCTGCCTCGGGGCGCCTGCTCCGTGAGCTTTGCCGCTATCTGATTGTCCGTCATGCCGCCGCAGGCGACCCGGCGCCGGACGAACTGAACCTGTGGTTCTATGAGGACATGTCAAGGCCCGGCCCCGCTGCCGCACGTTTGAGCCTCGCCTTCGATCGGCTGGGAGGCTACCCCACGTGGGATCCGGTTCTCATCGAGATTGCGAACGAGACCGTGGCGAACCTGAACGAGAACGGCCGCAACGCTGTCCTTTCAATGAGCGCGTTGGATGCGGCCCTGGCGGACCCAAGATGGAAGGCGGCGGCGAAGGCACGGTTCTAACCGCTGATCCGTCGTCGCTCATTCGTCCTCGACCTCCTCGTCGGCGAACGGGAAGCGCTCCGGGAGGGAATCGAGCATCGCCTGCAATCGTGCTGCCACCCCGGCGAACTGCCTGGCGGTCGCGACCGGATCTGCGGCCCAGTACGTGTTCCATGCATCAGCGCCAGGACTCTGACAGTCGTTGAAGACGGATACGTCATAGAAGAGCGGGAGCTGAGACTCCTCGTGGTACTCGAGTTCACAGCCGCCGTCGTCGCAGCGCTCCGCCACGTATCCCCAATCGAAGTTGTATTCCTCGAGTTCACCGGATGCGAGCGCTGCGTCCCAGTCGATCCCATCCGGCACCACAAAGGGCTGCGCCCAGGGGCTGTGGCCCCAGCCTTCGTCGCCATCGACCGCGATGAGGTGTTCGCACTCGTTGTGCCACGGCTCCCCACAGTAGGGGCAGTGCGCGTACTCGCACTCGGGGCACTGGCCGTCAGCGGGTAGGGGGATGTCGCAGTCCCAACAGCGGAAGCCAGCGAGCACTCGCATCGCCTGTTCGCCGCGGGTCTCAAGCTCTTCGGTCATCGTGGTTCTCCTTCGCCGTCTTTTGATTCAAGTAGTTGTGCGAGGCGTTCGAAGCCGCGCGTAAGCCCATCAAGAAGTGCCCGGATTTCGGTGCGGGCTATCTCAACATCTTCCGACCAGTAATTGTCACATACACCACCGCCTATTCCGCTGCCGGCCCAGGTGGTCACTTGAACCGGGATTTGCACCTCTTCAACGAGACGAGAGAAGGCTCTATCTACATTGCATGGAGGTTCGAAGAGATTGAAGTCGGCACCGTCTAACCACGAATCGATGATGGGTAACAGGGCCCCGAACGCGAGCTGCAACTGCGCCCGGGAAGGCTCAACCTCCCAGGCAGCATCGTCAAGACCACCCTCGATGTCTTCCAGACAGGGTAAACGGTAGCCCCAGCCGAGAAAGTCACCACCGAAACTATTTTCGTAGATGGTCTCCAGCAGGTGCTCACACGGTGGCATTTTGCGACAGAAGGGGCAGTGGGTCGTCCCGCAGTGCGAGCAGGTATACTCTGTTCCTCCCGCCGGGGACCCATCAGATGGATCGAACAGCATGCCGCACGAGTCCTCCTGGCACGTCATGAGGTGATCGCAGCCGTCTGCCGCCGCGGTGCCGCAACGCGAGCAATAGTTCTTGCCGCAATCCTCGCAGGTCGCGATTCCCGCTGACTCTTGAAAGGGACCACCGCACGAGGCGCAACCGGCGAGGACCAGCAGCGCCTGGCGCGCCCGTTCGTTGTCTTCAGTCACAATGAATCTCCTTCCAACCCGCCGAGCCATTGAGCGAACTCGGCGAACCTTCGCTGAAAGCGTTCCTCGACCGCACGGATGGTAGCCCGCGTCTCGTCCGGGTTCTCGGCCAGGTAGTGTGTCCCCCAGACCCCCGGGGCAGAGGACCACTCGGCCTGGATCACGAAGACCCCGGCCACCTCGAAGATGGCTGACGCGTAGGAGTAGCCCCCCGGTTCGCCTGCGAACATGCCGCCATAGGTGTTGGCGATCGGTGCGAGGTCGCCGAAAAAGTCGAGCATAGCCTTCTTCGAGACATCGGCTAGGGGTTCGGCGGCGAGCACGGGCGGATCCGCGAGGAAGGCATGGTCTCCGCCTTCCGCCCACCGCTCCTCCGTGTTCAGGTCATGGGTGTCGCAGAAGGTAACCGCGCCGCAGAGGTTGCAGAGGTACATCCCGCAAGCGCGACACTCGACGAGGGCCTGGACACGTTCCGGCGGTGGGAGTTCGATCCATGTCCCGCAGTCGCCACACCGAGGGATGCAGTCGCAGTCGCCACCCTCCAATTCCCCACAGGCGAGGCAATAGCGTTCGCCGCAGCTCTCGCAGCGTTCGTCCTCACCTTTCCTCGAGACGTCGAGATGGATGGCCTCGCTGCAGCCTGGGCACTCCACCGCGGCGATCGCCTGGAACGCCAGTTCCGCCCGGGTCGGTTCGTTTGTTGTCACGCTGCATCCCTCCGGATCGTCTTTGCCCAGGGCGGCGTTGCGCTGTTCCCAGGGCCAAGCACGACGATGATGGTCGTCATCCCGGCCGGCCCCTGTGCCGGCCAGGGGGTATAGCCGTCGGTGATCACGACGACGACGTCGGGGCGAGAGCGAAGCTCTTCGGCCGCACGGATGCCGGCGCCCATGTCGGTGCCGCCGCCGCCACGGAGCCGCACCTGGCTCGCCGCGCTCGCTACCTGCGTTGACTGGACATTCGTATCGACCCCCATGACCGTCACCGGCGCCTTCTGTGCCACTTCCTGCAGAATGCCGCTGACCTCGGACACCGCAGCGTCGAGCTCATCCCGGCCCATCGAGCCGCTCGTATCGACAACGACCGCGACCCGGGCGATCGGCCGGACCAGCGAGGGAAAGATGATGTTCGAGCCCGCGCCATGCCGCCGCGAGGGCCGGGAGTAGGAGTAGTCGACCGCTCCGGACGCAACCCCGAGCGCGCGGCGCGCCGCCGCCGCGAGTTCGGACCGCCAGTCGACCACCGGCGCGAGCACGCTCGCGGCCCAGCGCTAGAGATGCCCCGGGACATTACCGCGGCCGGAACGGGCCGCGTCGTTCACGGCCCGCGCGACATCCCTGCGAATCAGCGCGAACTCGGTAGCCGAGTCGTCGCTTGAATGAGCCGCGAACGCGCCGGTGGGAGCGGTTACGCACCATGAGGCCGGAATGTCGCTCGATTGCTCCGTTAGTCGGAGGTAGTACTCCTCCGCCAGCTTCCCGTCGGGCATTCCGAAGAGCTTCGGCAGGACCGGGTTCCCCGGGAGCTCGACCCGCTCGTTGAGAAGGTCGTCATTGATCTCCGCGTCGCAGGCGAGATTCCAGGCGTGGTGCTCCGAAGCTTCCGGACGCCGGCTGGGATGATCGCGGAGGAGATGCAGAACCTCGTGGTAGAGCGCTCCCGCGAGCTCCCCTGGCGTCCAACCGCTCACCGTTTCGGGGTCGTAGTAGAGCCGCCAGTGCTGGTCGACCGCGACGGTTCCAAGCCCTGGGGCGGGGATACGCCGCATGACCCACAGCGCTGACCCGAGGTACGGGTGGCTGTTCGTGAGGCGCAGCGCGGCGCCGGCGATGTGCGTCTCAGCGTCCATTCGTCACCTCCGCCGAAGGGGCGAGGAGGCCAGCAGCCTCGAGGACGGGGAAGAACGCCTCGAGGTGCTCGACGGGCAGGCGAAGCTCGGGCTTCCTCGCGAGTGCAAGCTTGCGGGCGGAAGCAGCTGCAACGTCCGCACCGCCGGAACCAGCTGCGGCAGCATGAATCTGCCACGCCGCCTCCCAGCGTTCCTGGGTCAGCCTGGCAATGGCGCTGAGTGCAACCGCGTTGAGGATTGCGTACGCCTGGTCCGACCGCTGTGGATGACGGTACTCAGCGGGCTTCGTCAGCAGGTCCTCCGGGTTAGGCAGGTCGAGGTCGCGCAGCCAGGTGGCGAACTCGAGGGCCGCGCCTTCGCCGACGCAGCCGGCCACGAGCAGGACGATGTCATCCGCTTTCCGGGCGTTTCCGACCGCGGCGACCGCGCGGCTTGCGAAGTCCCACGAGCGCGGCGACGGCCAGGCCTGTCCCTGCCGCGCGACCTCGCCCGGCACCTGGAGCAGGAGATGCGGACGCGACCGCAGGAACGCCGCCACCTGCGTCCGGGCGAGCCGCCACCGCTCCTCGGAGAGCTGCCGGCCACCGAACTCGAGCGCCGGGGGTGCGCCCCAGTAGGCGGGGAAGCTGTCGATCCACTGCGGCGCCGAGAGTTCATACTGGTGGTGCAGGAAGCGGTTCGAGAGCGGCGCTGCGAGGTTCCAGCCACCGGCTGCGATCTCCGGCGGGTTGCCCGCGGCGACGAGCGCGACCTTGCCGGGGTCGAGCTCGAGGTCCCCGAACGCTCGGTCCACGACCGCCCTCAGGAGTGCCGCCTGGACTGCCGGCGGTGCAGTCGTGAGCTCGTCGAGGAAGATGAGGCCGCCCCGCTGTGACGCCTCCACAGCGAACCTCGGCGGCACGAAGTGCACCGACGGGAGGGATCCGTCAGCACCATGGCCGTCGACCACAGGGAGGCCGCCGAAGTCCGAGGGTTCGCGCAGGCTGGCGATGACGGTCCAGCAGGGCAGGCCGCGCTTCGCCGCCCAGCTCTGGACGGCTGCCGATTTGCCGACGCCGGGAGGCCCCCAGAGGAGCACCGGCACACGGGTGACCGTAGCGAGGTCGAAGAGACGATCGAGTTCCAAACGATTCCTCCAATCGGTCCTGGCTGTGGCACCTTCCGGCACTTGGCCGCGGTTGCCGGGCGGTCATCGGGCCAGGTCCCTACCGCCACTCGTGATTGGTATGCGCCTACCGGCGACCGAGTCCCGGAGCTCCACCCCGGACGAACCGAATGCGTGGACGCTTGTACTGGTACGGCTTCCGGGGCGCTGGCGTGATCGCTCGCGTAGCGAACCCCCGCTTCCGCCCGCACACCGCGCACAGCACATCCCGCTCGGTGCGAGGAGGCCGGGCGCGCGACCAACACACGGGGGCATCGCATTCACGGCACGCGCCAAATACCGGATTGACGTTCGACTTTGGGACTCTCATCCAATTCCTCCAATCGTTCCTGGCTGTGGCACCTTCCGGCACTTGGCCGCGGTTGCCGGGCGGGTCATCGGGCCAGGTCCCTACCGCCACTCGTGATTGGGTTGCCGGACGTTAGCGTTTCAGCGCGACATCTTGTGTCGGTCGAGAGCGCCAAATGCGCGGGCTGCTTGCTCGCCGGCCGTGAGCCTTGGGCGCACAAGACCGAGCCGATCGCAGATCACGAGCAACAACTCGAGATCGTCGATCCACATACCCGGCTGCCAGCCGAGGTTCCACACGGCGCGCCCATACTCTGTTCGCCAGTTGAACGGCTGATCCATGAACCCGCCCGCGTAGCCTCCGCCCGTCCTCGTCGCGAGGGTGTCCAGCTCGTCTGCCACCCGCTTGTGAAAGGGCTTTCGGACGCTGAACAGGTGCGGCCCACCGTGCCAGGGGTTCTCGCTACCGCTCCGCGACCTGCAGAACGCGTTGGACCATCCTCGAGCTTCCGGCCGACGAGCCATGCTCCCATCGATCCTTTCCGGGGCACGAAAAAGCCCCTCGCTGTGGAGGGGCGCAACGCGCATCTTGCCAGATACGCGAAAACCCCTCCGAGATCGGAGGGGCGGGCAGTTCATCGCCCGCCTTTTGTTGCCCTTCTTTCGAAGGACCGCGTCGTCTTGGCACCTTGGAGGACTAACCAGGTTGCCGGGCGGTTGAACCGCCTCTCTTGACGCACGCGTACATTAGTCCATTGCGAGCGAAATATCAAGTGAAAATTCTGAGGAAGTGCTGCACATCGTTAGATCAGACGACGTAAAGGCAGCTTCGAAACTCACCATATAACTCGGTTGTTCTTGGGCCTGCGGCCACGCCTGTGCCACGACGCTTCCAGATTGCCAATCCGAAGACAGATGCTCTATCCACTGAGCTACAGCCGCACTTGCGCCAACCCGCCCGGTCGCCTCCCCTTTGCCGCCTCAATCCAAGTATAGCCGCAGACGGTCGTCCGATCCTCGTCGTTCTCTCTGTTGCCTCTCTCGCCGAGACGTCGGCTATCGTTCGCGCCGCCACCGCCGCCATCGCCACTCCTCGGCTCGCCACCCTCATCCTCTCCCCTCAATCTCTTATTCCTCTACTTCCTTTCACAGAAACGTTCGTCGTACCCGCTGGTGGGGCATTCGGTGCCGGGGTACACAGAGTACCCGTGAAAGAATTGACCCCCATCGTGAATAAATCACAACCTGCGGCATCACTCGCCCGGAGAGTCGTTTCCCATGGCTCTGAAGAAGGTTCCTCCAATCCTGAAGACCCCGGCGAAACCGGCGGGCAAGCTACCACCCGAGGCGAAAGCGTCTCCGCCAAAGGCCGATTCGGAAGCAGACGCCGACAAGACCCTCACTCACCCCGGGTCCGGCCTGGCCAAAGCCGGCGCTATCGACCCCCGGTCGAGCGCTACTACCCTCAGTTCGGACAAGAGCACCGCGCCGGCGACTGAGCCGAAACCGGCGCCCGCGGCCGATGAATCGAAGGCAGCGGCCTCTACCGCCGAGACGCAGGCCGCATCGGTGCAGGCCGCAGCCGAAGCCCTGCGCGCCCGTGTTGCCGAAGAGAACCTCAGGCTCGGCGTCAGCGATAACGGCGATTCGGGGGATCTCCCCGGGCTAAGGACTCCGGGTTCTCAGTCGAGCGACAGCGGGACCGCCGGCGCCGGGCCCGGTGGCGTCGCCAGCTCATCCGGGACAGGCGGGGGCGCGGGTTCGAGCGACAGCGCAAGTTCGGGCACGGCAACATCTGAAGGTGGGCGCGACCCCTTCGGCGGGAACCTCACGGGCCGGCTGGACGCAGACATGGCCAATGCCCTGTCGCAACTTGATGCTGCCCGCCCGGACCTGCGCAGCGGTCTCGACGTCTTCCAGCCGGCGCCAGGGTCCACGGCCACGACGCCAGCTTCGGGCGGGCAGGAGCCGTTTGACACCGGGTCCACCCGCCCCAACTCGGGCAGCGATCCCGGGGCGGAGCACGCGGCCGATGTGGCAGGGCAGGTCACTGGCGGGCTGGGCTCCACGGGCAGCATGCTCGGCGACCGCCATGCGGATGCCATGAACGAACTGGGGATCATGGGCGGCCTCATCGGCGACGCGGCCGCGAAGGAGTCGAGCCCGAGTGTAGCCTCGACCAGTGACCCCGACTCTAAGTCATTGTGGGGCGAGGCCTTGAGCAAATGGTGGGACGACCAAACGGCGGTCTTCAGAGCCCTAGGAAACAACCTAGCTAATGGTTTCAACGCCCCTGGGGACATTTACGTAGAGGCCCAGGAGATGATCATTGAAGCCCAGGCAACGCCCGCCGGTCTGCGCACCGGTTTCCAGAATTTCATCGTCGACACATTCGGGTCCGGCGATGAACCCGAACCCGACGACGGGCTTCCGCCCATTCCACCCCTTGACCCTGAGACGGTGAAAAACGCCCCACCCGAGGAGCCCGACGCCGCGGACGCCGCCGGCAGCGTCGGCCGCCCCGACCCCGAAGGCGGCAAGCCGACACCCGCCCAGATCGCCTTCCGCCAGTCATTGCGTGACGCGCTGGGCGGGGCACAGACAGGGAGCGGCGATATCGACCCGGCGGACAACGGCGGCGTCCTCCCGGGCGGGAGCCATTTCGCGGGCACCGCGAACGACAACCTCGGTCTTGTGGGCCAGCCGGCTGGCCCGGCGACTGGCACAGGCGGAACGATGCACGCTCCCACCACCGGGACGGATATTGACCCCCTCGAAGGCAGTGCGTACTCCGGCCCCGCGCTCGGGGGGGACCCTCTGGACCTCGAGTTCGGCTCAACAACCCTGGGACTGGACTTCGCGCCCAGCTTCAGTAATGACAACGATGATGGGAACGGAAACGAGGACGAAGGCGACACAGACGACGATGACCAGGCCTGAACCGGCCTGAGATTCCCTCACCTGTACGTGGTGCGAATGCCCCGGGAACGCACTGACCGCTCGCAGGGCCTTCCCGGGTTGCCGCCAGCCATACCGGACGGCGGCAATTACCTCCCCTGACCACCAGCGGAGATTCCTTCCGTGGCGAATGACCGGCCCCCCTGCTTCTGCGCGGTGAGGCCGTCTTCGATGACCAATCGCGCACCCTCCACGCGGGCGTTGACGTCCTCGGCAGAACCGGCCGCATCGTCACCCGGCGAGCCGGGCCAACGTTCCCGAAGGCACCACCGCGGTGGACCGCCACGGGATGTAGCTGCCGCCGGGCCTCATCGACTGCCACGTCACCGGGACATCTCTTTGCCGCCGGGCTGTGCGCGTCGATAGCTCGGACCGCCTGAATGAACCCGACACGCGAACCCCGCCTACCGTGCCATTAATGCCCCGCAGTGGGCGGAACCGGCCCTTCAACTCGTTTACGCGACCGTCTCCTGCTTTGTGAAAGGCCCGACGGTGTGCGACTGGCCGGGCCTAGACTGCCTCGACGATTTCTGGCAGGACCTCGCCGATCGGCTCGCGAAAAACTGCCGACGCGACGTCATCGTACGGCGTCTCGCTGTTGTTGATGATGACGAGCTTCGCCCCGTGCCGAACTGCAGCTGCTGGCAGATACGCCGCTGGATACACGCCAAGGCTCGTGCCAATTGCAAGGAACACGTCGCACGTGATCGCAGCCGTTTGCGCTCGCTCGAGATCGTCGGCAACGAGGTTCTGTCCAAACGAGATGGTGGCCGACTTCAGGATTCCCCCGCACCACACACACGGCGGATCCTCTTCGCCCGCCCGCACCCGGTCGAGTGCTTCCTGGATGGGGCCACGTACCCCGCACCGCATGCACATGAACTCGCGAACCGTGCCGTGGATCTCGATCAGCCGCTCCGGCGATGTGCCTGCATCGAGATGCAACCCGTCGACATTCTGGGTCACCAGTGTATCCAGGCGCTGTTTTCGCTCCAGGTGCGCCAGCGCGTAATGGCCTGCGTTGGGCCGGGCATCGAACATCCTGCTCTCCAGCCGCGATCGCCAGGAGCGTACGCGGGCATCCCGGTCATTCATGTAGTGGTCGAGCGTCGCGAGCTTCTCAGCCTCCGGGTTCTTTGTCCAAACACCGTTCGGGCCCCGGAAATCCGGGATGCCTGATTCAGTCGAGATGCCCGCCCCGGTGAGTGCCACAATCCGAAACGCATCGGTCAGCCACTCCGCGACCTCGCGTATGCGTGAATCCTCGGTCATCGCCGAAGCGTAGCATCCCCATGTCCCTCCCGCGCGACTGGCGGGCGTGAGGGTAAGATTTTCTCAATGATCTATGTGTAAATTCTCGCGGAACCACTTGCGAAAGCCTTAGCGATCGCTAGAATACGGTTCACCGGAGGAGAACCCGGCGCGAGGTGTCCGCTCCACCTGCTCGTCGGACCTCTGGAAGGGGTGTCCGCTCCACCCCGCTTGAGGATGCGCCCGGCCCATGGCCGGGCGCTCTCGTTTAAGGCTGCCCCACATCCGGACCCGGAAGAACGAGCGTGAATTGAAGTAGCCCATCCTCGCAGCGCCCGCTGAGCCGCCCACCCTGCAACTCGGCCAGGTCCCTCGCAATTGCTAACCCCAGGCCCGTGCCGTTCCCACCCGTCCGTGAACGGTCGCGCCGGTAGAACCGGTCGAAGAGCCGTTCGACTTCTTCCTGCTCCATCCGCTCATAGGTATTCGCCACCTCGAGTTGCGCGGCCCCCGCTTGCTGGCGTGCGACCACAACACGTACGACCCCCTCGCGTGTGAACTTGCGCGCGTTATCCAGCAGGTTCTCGACAATTCGTTCGAGCTTCGCACCGTCGGCCAGCACGATAACCCCCGGTTCGAGTGCTGTTTCCAGTGCGAACGCCCGTGCTTCACCGGGCGGGAACGCGCCGACAATCCGCGACTCCACCAGCCTGCCGAGGTCGATCTCGTCGCGCTCGACCACAGCCTTGCCCGAGTCCAACTCCGAAAGCAACAGCACATCATCGAGCCGTCTCGCAAGCCGCAGCGCCTCCTCCTCGATGATCACCCCGGCCCGTTCAGCATCTTCACCGGTCGCAGCCCCGGTGTGCAACGCACGCGCGAAACCACGAATCGAAGTCAGTGGTGTTTTCAAGTCGTGCGAGATGTTCGCCACCAGCATTCGCATCTGCCCCTGTGTCTCGCCGACACGGCGGGCCATTACGGCGAACGCTTCGGTCAGGTCGCCGAGTTCATCTCGCCGCCCACCCGATACCTCGATATCAAACGTGCCTTCCGCCAACCGCCCGGCCGCCACCGTGAGCTGCTTCACCGGACGTGTGATGTATCGCGCCAACAGCACCGCGAGGAGCGCTGCAACCGGGAGCGTGATTGCGGCCGCGACACCCAGCCCCGGGAGCAGTGAAATCCAGGCGTGGGTAATGGTGCTCTCCTCGACTCCGATAACAAGGCGCGGAATCTCCAGGCGTACCCCTCCCCGGGGAGTGGTTACGACACCACCCGTGTTTGTCGCAGTGGGATTTGGTATGGAGATCGCTGGGACATTCGAAGCGAACAACACATATCCGGCGCCCGGTGTCCCGTCTCCTGGCTTCCACGTGATGTAGGAGGTTCGGCCAGGTCCTCGCTCTTCGGGCAAAGGCGGAACGGTCAGCATCTTCCCGGTGAGCTCCGACCGGCTATCGGTGAGCACTGTCCCCTGTGGATCCACCAGCATGACCCGCACGTTGTGCTTTTTCGCTGCATCCCTGGTGAACGCCCGATAGTCCTCAATCGCCTGGCTTCGAAATGCCACCACCAGGTATTCGCCGATGATAGACGGTGAGGCCGACGCCACCCGGTCGATCTCGTGCTGCTCCTGCTCGTGCCGGTTCAAATAGAGGAACGCCCCGCCGGCAAGGCCGAGCGTGATCACCACGATTCCAGCGAACGCGACGATGAGCTTGCTCTGGAGGCTCGAGAGCAACCTCACCCCGGTGCCCCGGTCCCCAGCCGGTACCCGCTCCCCCACACCGTTTCGATCTTCAACGAGCTCCCCTCGAGCTTGTCCCGTAGCCGTGCCACGTGCACATCCACCGTGCGGATGGCATAGAACGATGTCCCCCATACGAGGTCGAGCAACTGCTCACGGTCGAGGACCACGTTTGGGAACCGCGCAAACGTGGCCAGCAGATCGAACTCCTTCGGCGTCAGGTTGAGTGTCCCGTGAGCCACCGCTGCTGTGCGCGCGTCCACGTCGACCTCCAGGTCGCCAAGCACAATCCGGTCGGCCACCCGAATCCCGTGCGAAGCCCGCGTCCGGCGGAGCACCGCTTCCACCCGGGCGATGAGTTCCTCCGGGTTGAACGGTTTGGCCACGTAGTCGTCGGCGCCGAGGCGTAACCCTGCAATCTTGTCCACATCACTGGAGCGGGCCGTCAGCAACACGACCGGTATCTCGCCCCGGTGACTCAGCGTCCGGCAGATCTGGAGTCCGTCCTGGCCCGGCATCATCACGTCGACGATTGCCAGTGCCGGGTGCAGTTCGCTCGCCTTTCGAAGCGCCTCGTCGCCATCGAAGGCAGTTTCGACACCGTACCCCGCGCGCTTCAGGTACATCCCCACCAGCTCAACGATGTGGGGATCGTCATCTGCAATGAGGATCATGTCATTCATACTCGGCCCACGTAGCAAGTATGCAATGTGCCGGGACGAGCGGGGTTAATCGCTCGTTGCCCGGCACAGGCGAAGGCGGGGAGGGAGCCGCCTAGGAGACGATGCTGGGGACTGTGCGGCTCGCTCCGCTCGCACCACCGGACGGCGCCGGTGATGTCTGTGAATTGCTCTTGTTCGGCATCATGCCGTGACCTTTGCGTCCACCGCCAAACGGACCGCCATTCCCCGGGAGCCCGATCGCCGGCCTCTGCCCATCGATGATCTTGTCCAGGTTGTCGGTCACATTCTTCTCGAGTGCGTCTGCTTTTTCTTGCTTGAGCACCCCATCGGCAACGAGTTGCTTCAGGTGGGCATCCAGCGAGTCGGTGAGGTAACTCTTCAGCTCGTCACGCGACTTGTTGTGGTCCTGCGCCTCCTGCGCGAGCGTTTTGCCGCCGGCCAGGTCCTTCTGAAGCGTCGCGGTGTCGATGCCCAACCAGGTGGCGAAGTCACCAATCGCGCCCTTCGCACCCATGAAGAGTGGACCGAGTTCAGCGAATCCGCCCGGCTTGCCACCACGACCGTCTCCTGCCCATTCACCTGGACCGGGGAACGGCAAGGTGCCACTTTCGATCGCACTCTTCATCCTGTCGTGCTGGTCCTGGGTGATCTTGCCGTCCTTGAGCGCCTGGTCGATCTCGTCCACGGCTGTCTTCTTCAATGCGTCCTCGAGTTTCGCGGTATCGATCCCAAGGTTCGCTGCCAGCTTCTGCAGGAAATCATCCATCCGCCGCTGGTGGTCCGGCCCCTTCGCCGGCGCGGTGGGTGCGCCCTGCCCAGGGCCAGCTGCCGGGCTCCCCTGGGCCATGACAATACCGCCACCAACTGCGCCCGCCAGGACCACGAGGCCCGCAGCCGTAGCGGCTATGAACGGTGCTTTCAGAACCATTTCATCCTCCAGAGGTTCGAGTTCGAGGCTAGACGCCCGAAACCTGCCAGTCGTTTCAGATATGTGACGCGGCTCGCCCTCTTACCCAACTCGTAACGCCTTACCCCCCGTTCTCGGGTAGTATCAGGGACATTCTGCAACAGGCTGCGGTTGCGCCACCCTGAATGGGGTCGTGTGAGCGGTCGAAATTCACGAATACATGAAGCAGTTCACCATGCCCTCCCGTCCCGTCCGTTTCCTCTTTGGGGCTGCGACGGTCTTGCTCGTTCTCGCTGTCTTTGCCGCAAACGGGTTCGGCGGTAGTTCCCGCGCAGCCGAACCGTCCGCCACTGGCACTCCCGCTTCAAAGGTAGCCACCACCCCCGGGGGCACGGTCGGTGCATCGCCAGCCGCCACCCAACCGTCAGACCAGGTCGATCCGTTGGAAGGGGCCATCGCCCTCCCGGACGCTTCCATCGCCTCCGCCGCGGCCGCCGCCAATAACTCCGGCCCTACTGGCCGCTTCCAGATGCCGCTCCGTGCCTGGTCCAAGGTGACCGACCGCTACGGAGCTCCACGCGGAAGCGGCATGGTCCACGGTGGTATCGACCTTGCCCTCGATGCGCTCCACCACTCGACGGTCTATGCAGCCTGCACCGGCAGCGTCGAGTCGACCGGCTATTCCAGCACCTATGGCAACCACATCATCGTCAATTGTGGCGACGGGTTTGCTACGCTTTATGCGCACCTCAGCTCGGTGCTCGTAAGCACCTCCGACCACGTGGATAACACGGTGCCCATCGGTATCTCCGGCTCTACCGGCTTCTCCACCGGCGAACACCTGCATTTTGAGGTCCGCTACAAGGGAACCCCCGTTAATCCCGAGCACTACCTCGATTTCCACATCGCTCCGGGCACCCCGCTCTCCGACGGCCCGATTTACTTCGGCGGTGGAGCCACGGGTGATGCGACCCCGAGCCCGACCGACGTGCCCGAACCAACGGCCACACCAACGCCTCCGCCGACAGCAACGCCCACGTTCACCCCGACGGCGACGCCGACCTTCACGCCTACGGCTACCCCCACGCCCAAGACGCCGCGAAGAACTGCTACCCCGCCGCCAGTGCTCCAGAACTGAGAAACGCAGGCTCGGCTGCATCGTCCGGCTCGGCCGGGTGCGTTGCGTGCCCCCCGGGTGCATCGATCGAGGCGATGGCGTCCTTCGTGTGCTCGAACAGGTTCTCCCGGCCCAGGAGATCGATAATCCCGAACCGCTCCAACACCGGCAACACATCCGGCTGAACGGCCGTGAGGATCATCCGGCCACCATGCTTCTGGCGGTGTTCGATGATCCCTTCGAGCGTCAGGAGGCCCGATGTATCGACATGCCGCACATCCTTCATTCGGAGGATCAGCGGGCGCTGCACCTGGCCGCTGAGTTCGTACTCGAATGCCGCCGCGCTGTGGAATGAGAGCATCCCCTGTGCAGTGAAGAACGAAATGTCCGGCCGTGATTGGATGAGCGCACTCAGTTCTGGCGACACCTGTTGGATTCGGCCCCGCTCATCGGGGAGTAACTGCGCCGCTGCCGGTAACCGGATGAGCTGCCGAAGGAGTAATACCATCGATACGACCACCCCGAACCCGATCGCGTAGGTCAGGTCAAAGAACACCGTGATGAGAATCGTCGAGACAAGTACCAGCAGGTCCGCTCGAGGCGCACGCCGCAGCAACATCGCGATTTCCGGCGCCTCGGCGATGTTCCAGGCTACCATGATCAGGATGGCGGCCAGTGTCGTCAGTGGAATATGGCCGGCTAGCTTGCCGAGCGCGATCGTTGCCGTCAACACCGTGAGGGCGTGAAACACACCGGTCAGCCGCGACGTCCCGCCATTGCGAATACCGGCGGCCGTTCGCGCGATGGCCGCGGTTGCCGGGATTCCGCCCATCAGGGGCGAGACGAGATTGGCGATCCCCTGCCCCCGCAACTCCCGGTCCGGGTCGTGCCGTACTGCCGTCGCTGCCATCCCATCGGCGACCACCGCGCTGAGCAGCGACTCAACAGAGCCCAGGATCGCCACCGAGACCGCCAGCGGAAGCAGGTCGTACAGAAGTCCCACGTCGAAGAAGCGCAGTGAAGGCGTGGGGAACGTTCCCGGGATCTGTCCGTACCGGCTTGCCAGGGTTGGCGTATCCACCCCGAACCACCACGTGATGGTCGTGAGTACGAGTACGGCCGCCAGCGCCCCCGGGACTCGGCTCAACCGCGGGATCCGTGCCCAGAAGATGAGGATCGCGAGCGAAGCCATGCCCACGGCAGGAGTGGCGAGGCCCATCGTGTCCAGGTGTCGCAGCGTGTCCCATGTCTTCTCGTGGAAATGTTCGAGCTTCGGGTTCGTGCCCGTTACGGCGAGGAAGTTGTTGAGTTGCCCGAACGCGATCGAGAGCGCGATCCCTGCCGTGAATCCGACGATAACCAGCCTCGGCATGAATCGCATCAACCGCCCGAATCGGAATGCGCTCATTACGAGCAGGAGTACCCCTGCAAGCAGCCCGATCATCGGGAGTGCCGCTGGCCCATGAAGCAACACCGCATGGCTCAGGATCGGCACCAGCGCCGCCGTCGGACCCGTGATATTGAAATCCGAACCCCCGAAGATCGCTGCCGCCCCGCCCGCAAATGCAGCCGTATAGAGCCCCGCGACTGGAGGCACACCGACTGCTACCGCGAGCGCGATGGAAAGTGGCAGGGCGATGATCCCAACCACGAGCCCGGCTACGAGGTTGCGCCGGATCTCCACGAATGATGGGACACGCGAACCGAGCCCCGGGACGGAATGGGTTGCTCTGGACAATGCCAACGACGGACTCTCGTAACGGGGGATGCCCGGTGCGCTCTTCGGGCGTGAGGGTAACCTCACTCGTGCCAGAGTAGTTCGGTCTGTCCTAAGGGATAAGCGACGCCGGAATCTTGCTCTGCATGTCAGGTATTTGTTGGCGTCTGTCCTGGAACTGGCGACGTTGCTGTCCGCTCAACCACCTGCGGTCTACCGGATGAACCCGTAATAGACGGCTCCAAACATCACCACGAGCGTTGTGTTCACGAGTAGCCTCAGCCAGAAGTGGCCACGCAGGAACAGCACGTCCGTGGTCACGATTACCACAACCATCAGCACCACAAGGAGCACAGGCCACATGCCGTGTCTCACCGCACAGAACTCGAACAAGTCACGGCATCACCCATCACCGCGTGAAGTGGTTCGAGTAAGCCGCGCCTCAGAGTGTAGTTCCGGATTCTGTAGCGGCATGACAAGGAGGTAGCCCACCGTGGCGGCGTGCCGGGCCGGCCATGCTTGCGTGTTAGCTTCACGCCCGGATCAGCATCGTCCGTTGCGTCTCAGGCTCGGACCGTCGAACTTGCACCGGCAGTTAGCCCTTCGGTGTGAGCCGCATCGTTCACGCTCACCACCGTCACCCGACCGCTTTTTGAAAACTGTAGCCGGGTGATCGACGTGTTGGTCACGGCGAACGCCCAGGTTGACTCAACAGGCATGTCCAGTAATTCGGCCAGCATGGCCGCAATTGCGTTCCCGTGCGAGACCACCATCAGGCTCGCGCCCCGGTTTTCTGCAACTACCCGCCGCATCCCTTCGGCGGTCCGCTGCCGAAGCTGCTGGACCGTTTCGCCACCGGGCGCGCCATGAACCTTCCCCCGGAAGAAGTCGGCCAGCAGCACCGGATTCTCCTTTCCGATCTCGGGCCCCGGCCGGGACTCCCACTCCCCGTAGTGCATCTCCCGGAATGCCGGGTCGAGCACCGGCGAAAGCTGTGGACGATGCTCGAGCGCGTACTCGGCCGTCTTCGCCGCGCGCGAAAGGTCGCTTGCGTACGCCGCGTCGATCTCCGCCGACCGCAGCCGCTCACCCAGTGCCCGTGCCTGGGCGACTCCGAGTGGGGTGAGGTCGGTCTCAGAATGGCCACAGAAACGCTGCTCGATATTTCCGTACGTCTCGCCGTGGCGAATCAACAGGACACGGGTGGTTCCCGCGCGGTAGAAAGAAGGGGGTGGCGTGCTATCCATGGTTCAGAGTGTAGGGCTGCATTCCGCGATAGCGCGAAGTCGTGGGCTACCGCGCATCATCCCGCCAGATGTGACGCTGCAGGTGCGCCACGTCATGCCACGCGCCCAGCTTGAACCCCATGTGCCGGTTCAAGCCCGACCGCTCGAATCCCAGTGCCTCATGGAGCCCGAGGCTCGCCTCCTGGCAGTTGGTTACCCCCGCCATCACCACATGCTTCCCCATCACCCTTGCCTCCTCGACGATCGCCCCGAGCAGGGCCCGTCCGAGCCCGCGGCGCCGATGCGTGCCGGCGATATAGATCGATTCCTCGACGGTTGTGCCGTATCCAGCCTTTGGGCTCCAGGGGGCAAGCGAACACCAGCCCACTATCTCGCCAGCGCCCTCCGTTGCCGCCACGAACACCGGAAACCCGCGTCCCGTTCGCTGCCGGAACCAGTCGAGTCTCCACGTCTCGGTCATTTCCACCAGGTCGAGCGTCGCCGCCGATGTCCGGACGTAGTGGTTATAGATGGCGTTGATCGCGCTGCAATCGGTCTCCCGTGCGGGGCGAATCAGAAAGCCGCCCGGCGCCGGGCGCTCCACCGAATCAGCCCGCCGGCGCCGCTTCGAGGTACGCCATCGTCTGCCGGTAGACGTCTTCGGGCATGTGCCCCGCGGCCATCAGGTAGTTGGCGATCTGTTCGAGCGTGAGGATTGAGACGAGGTTGATACCCGCCGCCTTGAGTGCCGCGCGCCCGCCCTCCTGCCGGTCGATCAGCGTCACCGCATCGCGCACCACCAGCCCGGCCTCTGTCAGCGTCGCCGCTGTCTGGAGAATGCTTCCGCCACCGGTGATCAGGTCATCGATGATGAGGCACGATTGGCCGCGCACGAACGCGCCCTCGATCAGGTCGGCTTTGTTCGTCCCCGGCGGGTGGATATAGATCATGGGGGTCGAGACGTTGAGCGAGAACGCTGTCGCAACATGAAGCCCGCCGAACGGTACACCGGCCACGAGCGTGAACGGCTGCACGTGGGGGTTCCGCATCGACATCAGCGCCTCGAGCTCCTCACGAATGATCTTCGCGCAGCGAGCCAGCACCTTCGGACTGCTGATGAGCCGGCGGACATTGATGTAGACCGGGGAGTGCACCGCTGTTCGTCCGACCGTGAAGTCGCCGAAGTTGATCGCGCCGAGCTTCCAGAGCTCCTCCGCGAGCCAGAGGTTGCCCGCGGGCTTTGTCGATTTCGTCAAGGCACACTCCGTTCGGGTCGCCAGCGGTCTTTTGGTCCAGGGCGTACTGCCTTTTTCGGCTGAAGAACGTTATGTGTCAAGCGAGCCGGGCCCGCGGACCCGCTCCGGCCGGTTCACCGGGTTCACCGGCTCACGGCCCTCCAGCACTTCGAGGATGTTCGTCGCCGCCATCAACGCCATCTTCGAACGCGTCGCGAGGCTCGCACTCGCGATGTGTGGCGTGATGATGACATTCGGAAACGTGTAGAGGGGATGGCTCAACGGCAGCGGCTCCGGGTCCGTCACATCGAGCCCTGCGCCGCCGATCTCTCCGCTTTCGATTGCCGCGGCGAGCGCGTCCTGGTCCACAACCTGTCCCCGTGACGTGTTGATGAGGATCGCCGACTGCTTCATGAGCTCGAACTGCGGAGCACCCATCAGTCCGCGTGTCACGGTCGTCAGTGGCGTGTGGAGTGATACGAAATCGGCCTCCGCAAGCAACCGCTCGAGTGCCACGTACTCGATCCCGAGTGCCGCTTCCTGCTCTGGCTTGCGCGTCCGGCTGGTGTAGATGACTCGCATCCCGAATCCGCCGGCGCGTCGTGCCATCGCCAGTCCAATCTCCCCGAGGCCAACGATTCCGAGTGTCGCCCCATGCACGTCGGTGCCCAGGAACCCCGTTGGCGACCAGGTCTTCCAGCCACCGGATCGGGTATCCCGGTCGCTCGCCACCACATTGCGTGCAGCGGCCATCAGCAGTGCGAACGCGAAGTCGGCCGTCGTTTCGGCCAACACCCCCGGGGTGTTCGTCACCCAGACGCCAAGTGAAGCCGCCACCGCCGGGTCGACGTTGTCGTATCCCACGGCCATGTTCGCCACAATTCGCAGTTTCGGTGCAGCCTCCAGCATCTCCCGCGAGACCCGGTCCACCACCATCGTCAGTGCGGCATCCGCCCCCGCGAGTGCCGTACCGAGCGACCCTGGGTCCGGCGGAAGCACGCCTGGCCACACATCCACCTCATGCCCCCGCTCACGTAACCGCTCCAGGGCATCGCCCGGGATGGCCCGCGTCACGAAGATCGTTGACATGAAGCGTAGTCTGACGCGGATATGGAACACGCGGTAGTGTGCCGGTGCTGGAGTCGTCACCACCCGTGGCCGACAATACGGGTTGAAGAGTGCGTACTTCGGAGGTAATCATGGCGACCCAGGCAGCCGCTCGCTCCCAGGAAGCAGCCGAGATACAAGAGGAGAGACTCTCACCGTCGCAGTCCGTCCTCGAAACCGTTGTGGAGTCAGCCGGCCGGCTCCAGCTCAACTCCGATGTCGTCGGCCTCCTCAGCACCTGCTGGCGTGAGCAGCGCGCCCAGCTCCCGGTTCGTATGGACGATCGCAAGCTGCACATCTTCGAGGGCTACCGCATCCAGCACAACGGCGCCCGCGGCCCCTACAAGGGTGGTGTCCGCTTCCATCCAAAGGCCGATATCGATGAGGTCCGGGCGTTGGCCATGCTCATGACCTACAAGTGCGCTCTCATGGATCTCCCGTTTGGTGGGGCAAAAGGCGGCGTGATGTGCGATCCCACGCGCATGAGCCCGACCGAGCTCAATCGCCTCACACGCACCTATACGCAGCACATCGGCTCCATGCTTGGAATCGCGCGGGATATCCCGGCCCCCGATATGGGCACGAATGCCCAGACGATGGCCTGGATGATGGACGCCTACGGCCAGAAGTACGGCTACACGCCCGGTATCGTTACCGGCAAACCGGTCGAACTTGGCGGTAGCTACGGCCGCGACCAGGCCACCGGCCGTGGTGTCGCCATCTGCATGCGCCAGTATGCGCGCCACGAAGGTACAAACCCTGCCGATATCCGCGTCGTCATCCAGGGCTATGGAAACGTGGGATCCTGGACTGCCCGGATCGCCAGTGCCTTCGGCTTCAAGATCGTTGGCGTCAGCGATGTCAAGGGTGGCATCCATGACGCCGATGGGCTCAACATCGCTGAAATCGACAAGTGGTTCTCCGTCGCCGGGAGCGTGGCCGGTTTCCTTGGAGCTACTCCGGTGACCAACGAACAGCTTCTCGAGCTCGATTGTGACTACCTCGTCCCGGCCGCCCTCGGCGAAGTCATCACCGCCAGCAACGCGCCCCACGTGAAAGCCCGGGTGGTAGTCGAAGCCGCCAACCATCCTGTCACCCCCAGTGGTGACCGGGTCCTTGCCGAACGCAACGTCCAGCTCCTCCCCGATGTTCTCATCAATGCGGGCGGTGTCACGGTGTCCTATTTCGAGTGGACCCAGAACATCCAGCAGTTCCGGTGGTCACTCGACCGGGTAAATGAGGAGCTCGAGTCGCGGATGGTCGAGCGCTTCACCGAAGTCATGGCCCGGGCCGCCAGGGACGGCATCCGCCCCCGCCAGGCCGCCTTCGATGTAGCGGTCGAGCGTGTCGCCAGGGCTATCCTCCTCCGCGGCTTCGTTTAGGGATTCGCTGATTAATCCGCCCCTCGGTACCTGCCAGAGCAGAGCGGGCGGAGTGGCAGTACCGCGCGGGTGCGTAGGACGGGCCGGGCAGCGGGTGAGCAGGTAGACTGCGCCCATGAAGGAAATGCAGCCGAGCTTCACCGATGTCGAGTATGGGAT
>WBZR01000767.1_pt1 | contig 46989 bp, 42 predicted proteins | sample 5204231 | NCBI WGS metagenome assembly WBZR01 (sample SAMN12412403, study PRJNA552823) | activated sludge metagenome | isolation source: activated sludge from anammox sidestream of wastewater treatment plant... | place: USA: Virginia | collected 2017-08 | reverse complement strand
GTCGGTGATGACGCCGTGCCAGAGCACGCTGCCGTCGCCTTCGCGCACGGGCATCGCGCTGCCCTCGATCCACAGATCGCCCTTGCGGGGGTGGCGCACGCGCAATGCGGTGCGCCACGGCGACATCCTGTCGGCCGAGGCGCGCAGGGTCGACCTCAGTTGCTCCGCGTCCTCGGACGGAAACATCGTCGTGATGAAGCTTGCGTCACTGCGCAGCGAATCGGGCGGGACGCCGAAGATCTCCTCGATCGCGGGGCTGGCGTAGGGAAAGCTGAGGACCCCCTCCGGCAGCATGCGCAGGGAGAAGATGGCGCTCGGCGAGGAGGCGGCGATCTTGGCGAGCCGATCCTGCAATCTGAACTGCTCGGCGTGCGCCTTTCGGACCAGTCCATACCCCACGAGCGCGGACACGACGACGAACGCCGACCAGCTGAGAACGTGGGCGCGCTCGAACTGGCCGGGGTCGGCGGCGGCGGGCGGCAGGCTGGATTCGGTCAGGAACAGCCACAGAAGTCCGAGCAGCACATAGCCGCCGCACAGCAACTCCACGAGTCTTTCGCGCACTGTTCTCATCACGCCTGGGCTCTCCTCTGCCCGGTGTGCCGGCGGAACGCACCCGCGTGGACGCCGCGCAGGATGGACGATGGACTGGATGACGCTGCGATCATGCGCGATCCGTGCGCGGGCTTGAACGGTGGCCGCAGGCGCGCCGCCGGGCGTCGAGCCGATGACGCACCGCACCACACCACCGCCGGGGCATGTGCCGCCGTCGGCGGCGCGCTGCTCCGGAGTTGATTGGAGAGTGAAAATTACGGCCCGGGCTCAGGTGTCCGGGCCCTGCACGGCGGAGGTGATTGCGTCAGGGCCCGATGCCCTGGCGGAGTCGCCGGCGCCTTCGCGCTCGCGGCGGACGCGTTCGTAGATCTCCTCGCGGTGCACGCTGATATGCTTTGGCGCGCCTATCCCGATGCGCACGTGATTGCCCTTGATCCCGAGCACGGTGATCGTGATGTCGTCACCGATATTGACGCTTTCGTTTATCCGGCGGGTGAGAATCAGCACAGTAGTCTCCCTCACAGCGACGCTGAAATAAAAATCCGGTACCGGGTGGGGACGGGACCCGAGCGGCGCCGGTCGCCACGGCCATGGTGGCGCCGGCAGGAGGCAGTCTTCGAAACGTGGCTGGCCAGGCGGTTTCCTGGGGCTGGCCAGCGGGGGCGGCATACACAGGCATGCGCTCTGTGAAGAGCGATTATACATCCCGAACATTACGCAGCCAGCGCGGGTTCAAGCGCCGCGCGTGCAGCGGGATCGCGGCTGCCGGCAGAGTGCAATTGCGCACTGCGGCAAATTCGCATCTGACCCCTCATCGGAAGTAGCGTGCCCGCGGAGACCGGCAACCGGCGCGTGGATGAGCGCCGTCCGCCCGGCGGAGCACACGGTACGGCATACGCCGTGTCTGACCATCGCGCGGGCGCGGCGGGGTTTCTCATCCCCGCGCGGCGAGTACGCCGATGCCGGTGAACACGAGGACCACGCCCATCCACTGGATGCGCGCCATGGCCTCCCGCAGCACCAGCCAGGCCAGCAGGGTGGTCACGGCGCCGAACGCCGAGGTTGCCACGGCCGCGGCAACGCTGTCGCTGCGGCTGCCGACGAACAGGCAGTAATGGCCCGCGGCGTCCATGACGCCCTGCGCGGTCAGGAAATGCCACCAGCGTCCATGAACCCTCGGCCGTTGTTGGCGCACGGCGAAGAGGGCCAGGAGGGTGAAGAAACTCACGATGCGCCCCATCCAGGCGATCTGCAGCGGTTGGTAGTACGGCGTGGCCGCCTGGGCCGCGATGACAAGTGCGGCGTGCGCGATGCAGGCGCCGGCGGCGATGATCAGCGTCAGCCCGAATGCGTCACGGGCGCACCTCGCCTCGGCGCTGTTCTCCTGTCCGGGACTGAGTGCGACCAGCACCACGCCGAATATCGTCCCGGCGATGGCTGCCCAGTGGATCGCATCGGGCCGCACGCCCTGTGAATACCAGTAGGCAGCGATCAGCACCGGATGGCTGGCAACGATCGGCGCAACGACGCTGACGGGACCGCGCGCGAGCGCCGCATAGAGCAGTACGCCCATGACGGCCGTACTGACGCCGTACGCGGCGATCAGCGACAGTCCCGCCGGCGCGATCGGCGGGAATCCGCTGCCGCCCAGAACGGCGAAGGTCAGAAGAACGCTGCCGACCGCGACCACACCGAGCATGGCGCTGGTCGCGCCGAGCGCACGGGCGCTGAAGCGGCCCGCGAAGTCCGCCCCGCCGAGAAACAGCGCCGCGAAGCTCCCCCAGATCGCCCCTTCCATACGCGCCTATCGCGGAAGGCGCCGTGCCGGCAGATTGCCCGCCGCGGGGGCGCATGACGCGCGCGGCAGGTAGTCGTGCGGGTCACGGCGGATCCGTGTGCGCCCGTTGCGGTATTCCTGCGCGGCGTCATGCGGCGCGATGGTGCGCGCGTTGGAGCGATGCGTGCCGGTGTAATGGGTCGGGAAGACGATGCAGTTGTCGCGCGCGGCGTTCAGCGCACCGCAGGTCGCGTAGGCCGGACGCGCGCCACGCAGCACCTCGCCACGGGCCAGCGGGAGATCGCCAAGTTCCAGAACCTCGTATTCGATCGCGGCCATCGGTCCGCAATGATATCGGCGGTCCCGGATTCGGCAAGCGCATGGTGCCGACGCCGCCCTGCGGCGCCGCTTTCCCGGCGCGTCGTTCTCCCTGAGAGACCCCTGCGATCGGGGAGCGCGCGGCGGCGCAGTGGCATCGGGGACTGTGTGGCTCCCCGGCGGATTGCGCGAGCCGGGGGATCGGCATGTCCAGGCGACGAGGTCGCGGTATTCAGCGCACCGCCAGCAAGGGCATTCCCGTGCGCAGCCGTTCGATCAGTGCGGGATCACCGAGCGGGTCGGCTCCTCGCGAGGGACCGCCCCGGCATCGCTGCAGAACCCAGTGCGCGACGCCTGCCCCGGAAAGTTCCGTGGCCATGGTGAGCAGATCGGCCTCGCCGATCTGCTGCGGATCCACCGTCGTGCGCACCTCGTGTGTCACGCCGGAGGCGAGCAGCATCGCCAGGCTTCGATACGCGTTCGCGCCGATGCCGTGTCCGGTGACGTCGCGATAGCGCGCGATCGGCGCCTTGATGTCGAGGCCGACCCAGTCGGCCAGTGACAGCGCCTGCCTGAAACGCGCGGGACTTGCTCCCGTGGTGTGCAGGCCGACGGCGAACCCCAGTTCGCGCACCTCAGCCATCGCGCCCGGCAGGCCGGGCTGCGACAATGGTTCACCGCCGCTGAAAACGACGGCCTCCAGCAGGCCGCGGCGCGCGCGCAGGAACGCGCGTATCGACTCCCACGCGTGCCGCGCCGGCAGGAAGGGCAGCAGGCCGGGGTTGTGACAGTAACCGCAGCGCCACGGACACCCCTGGCAGAAGAGTACGGCCGCGAGCCGGCCCGGAAAATCGATGGTGGTGAAGGGGGCCAAGCCCCCTATCACCGGCGCCGGATGCGGCACCTCAGCCGACGTGCGCGGGCTCCGCCCGTTGTTCGGTAAAGTGCAGGCGCTCGCGGTGTTCGCTCTGCTTGCCCGGGTTGAACTCCGATACCGGGCGGTGATAGCCCATCACCCGTGTCCACACCTCGCAGCGGGTACGTTCCTCGTCCGGCAATACAGCTTCGATGTCATGACTCATGGCGTCGCTTCCTCCTCGCAGGTTGATTTTGCACACGGCCTGCCCGCCTGCTTGCGGGCAAGGATCTCCTGGTCGCACTTCGGACAGTACTCATGCTCCCCGGCGAGATATCCGTGCCGCGGGCAGATCGAGAAAGTCGGTGTTATGGTCAGATAGGGCAGGCGGAAACGGGAGAGAGCCGTACGCACCAGCTTCATGCAGGACTCCGCCGAGGAGATGCGCTCGCTCATGTAGAGGTGCAGCACCGTGCCGCCGGTGTAGCGCGTCTGCAGGGCGTCCTGGCGGGTCAGGGCCTCGAAAGGATCGTCGGTGAACCCGACCGGGAGCTGGCTGGAGTTCGTGTAGTACGGCTTCTCCGGCGTGCCGGCCTGCAGGATGCCGGGATAGCGCCGGCGATCCTCCTTGGCGAACCGGTAGGTCGTGCCCTCCGCGGGCGTGGCCTCCAGGTTGTAGAGGTGACCGGTCTCTTCCTGGAAGGCGCGCAGCCGCCCGCGCAGATGATCGAGCAGGCGCAGGGCCATGGCGTGGCCGCGTTCCGTGGAAATGTCGTCGCCGCCGCGGGTGAAGTTGCGGATCATCTCGTTGATGCCGTTGACGCCGATCGTGGAGAAGTGGTTGCGCAGGGTGCCGAGATAGCGCTTCGTGTACGGGAACAGGCCGCCGTCCATCAGCCGCTGTATGGTCTTGCGCTTGATCTCCAGGCTCTGCCTGGCCATGTCGGCGAGCCGATCCACCTGCTCGAGCAGCGCAGACTCCTCACCCGCGTACAGGTGGCCCAGCCGCGCGCAGTTGATGGTCACCACGCCGACCGAGCCGGTCTGCTCGGCGGAACCGAAAAGGCCGTTGCCGCGCTTGAGCAGCTCGCGCAGGTCGAGCTGCAGGCGGCAGCACATGGACCGCACCATGCCCGGGGAGAGATCGGAGTTGAGGAAGTTCTGGAAGTACGGCAGTCCGTACTTGGCGGTCATGGCGAACAGGCGTTGCGCGTTTTCCGATTCCCACGGGAAATCGGCCGTGATGTTGTAGGTCGGGATCGGGAAGGTGAACACCCGGCCCATGGCGTCGCCTGCGGTCATGACCTCGATGTAGGCGCGGTTGATCATGTCCATCTCGGCCTGCAGCTCGCCGTAGGTGAACGGCATCTCCTCGCCGCCGATGACGGGGATCTGTTCGCGCAGGTCCTCCGGGCAGACCCAGTCGAAGGTCAGGTTGGTGAACGGCGTCTGTGTGCCCCAGCGGGATGGCACGTTGAGGTTGTACACGAACTCCTGGATGGCCTGCCGCACCGCCCCGTAGTCGAGCGCGTCCTTGCGCAGGAACGGGGCCAGATAGGTGTCGAAGGAGCTGAAGGCCTGCGCGCCGGCCCATTCGTTCTGCAGCGTACCGAGGAAGTTCACCGCCTGGCCGAGCGCGCTGGACAGATGCCTGGGAGGGCCGGCCTCGATCTTGCCGGGCACGCCGTTGAAGCCCTCGTGCAGGAGCTGGCGCAGCGACCAGCCGGCGCAGTAGCCGGCCAGCATGTCGAGATCATGGATGTGGATGTCGGCCTCGCGGTGGGCCTGGCCGATCTCCGGGGAGTAGACGTGCGAGAGCCAGTAGTTCGCCACCACCTTGCCGGAGACGTTGAGGATGAGGCCGCCCAGGGAATAGCCCTGGTTGGCGTTGGCCCGCACGCGCCAGTCGTCGCGATCGAGGTACTCGTTGATGGAGGCGGCGACGTCCAGCATGGTGCGGCGGTCCTGGCGCTGGCGCGCACGGGAATCACGGTAGGCGATATAGGCGCGCGCCGTGCGCAGATGATTGCCGACGATCAGGTTCTGTTCGACGATGTCCTGGACCTGCTCGACCGTCGGCGGCGATCCGCCGCAACGGTGGCGCAGCACCTTCAGCACCTGGCCGGTGAGCAGTCGCGCCTCCTCCCCGTCGAACTCCCCGGTGGCCTGGCCGGCGCGACGGATCGCCGAGACGATGCGTTCGGCGTCGAACGGGACTTCCGCGCCGGTGCGCTTGACGATGCGCGCGGGAAGGAGGCCCTGGGCGCCGGCGGCGCGCGGCGCGGACGGATCGACAGCGAGACTCGTTGCGGACATCTCTCCCCCCAATTTCGACGTATCTGTTCTTGGCAGGCCGGAGCGGTCTGCGGGCGGCGCGCCGTTGGGCGCCACCGGCCGCCGCCCCTCGAACTACGGCCCGCAATGGCCGACTGAATGCGCAGTATCACCGGCGAGACCACAATATATCGTTGATCTAGATCATGGAGTCACCTATATACGGGGGATGTGCGCGATCGGCGGCGCCTGCCGGCGGGCGCGCCGGCAGGCCGGTGCCGGCTACCACACGAAGAACAACAGGCTCCAGGAGAGGAGCACCCCGGACAGGGCCGCGAGCAGCGCGCCAAAGGCGACCCACCGCCGCACCCGCGACGCCTGCTGGCGGCGCAGCAGACGCCAGCCGAGAATAGCGCTCCAGGCCGCGCCCGCGTACAGCAGCAGACCGCGGACCCATTCCAGCCCGGGCAGCCGGACGCCCTCGGCGCCCAGCATCGTGACGGTAAGGACCGAGAGGCCGAGAAACACGCCTATGCCTCCGATCGGGATCAGCGCACAGGCGAGCCGCCCGGCATGGGCCGACCGGGTCCCCGGCAGACAGGCCGCGGCGACGTGCAGCCACGACCACACCCATCCGCCGATAATCAGCGCGGCCGCGCCGATGTAGGCGAGGATGAGCAGACCGTCCAGCCAACTGAACGTGTCGGCGGTCTGCCGGTAATGCGTCAACACCCACCACGGTGCGTCGGTGTCGAGCAGCCACCACAGCTTGCGTGTCACGGCCCATTCCGCCACCTGCTGCTTGGCGGCGACGAACCACGGCGAGGCGGACCACTGAAAGGCGCCGATGGCGGTGCCGATGACACCGAAGACCAGCAGGCGCGCCTCCCACGGATCGACGCCCTCGCGCGGCAACTCCAGCACTTCATGCCCCGGCGTGCGCAGCTCGAGGTTCACGGCGCCACGCTGTCCGCTGCAGCGGCCGCACATATGACACTGCGACGCGCCGGTCATGCGGCGGATGTCGACGAGCGGCGCGCAGTCGACGGCGCCGCGGGGGTCGGTGCGCGATTCCCAGAGCCGGCGATCGACGCGGAAGTGCACCGGCGCCACCCGTGCCAGCAGGCCGAACACGCCGTTTACCGGACACAGATGACGGCACCACACCCGCTTGCCTCGCCCGTAGAGGAAGCCGACCGCCATGGCCGCCAGCGTCGAGCCGCCGAGCACCAGCAGCGCCGGCTTCGGATAGTCGTACACGCTGACGAGCTGGCCGTACACCGTGGTGCCGAGGAATGCGGCGAAAGGCCAGCCCGGCCAGCGCAGCCACCGGGGGATGCCGCGTCCGAGGCCGTAGCGACTGACGAACTCGCTGAGCGCCCCTTCCGGGCAGAGCACGCCGCACCACAGCCTTCCCACCAGCATGATCGAGACGATCACGAACGGCCACCACAGCCCCCAGAACAGGAACTGCGCGATGAGGGTCAGGTTGCCGAGCATGCGCGCGTCCATGGCCGGCAGCGGCAGGAAGGCCGGTACGGTGACCAGGCCGACATAGAACACCGCGACGACCGCCTGGATCGCCGTCACGACGCCGCGATGCCGGCGCAGGAGCTCGCCAAGGCGGGCGACCGCGCCAGCGACGCCGGCGTCGGGAAGCCGACTGCCAGGCCGCGGAGAGCCCGGTCGCGCAGCGCCCTCGCGCGGCGGCAGGTCCGCAGCCGCGCCCGCGTGAGCCGACCGTGGGCAGGCGCTCATATCCGCGTACCGGTCGGGCGGTTCGTGCGGGACGAGCATGGAGAATACCCGCGCGCGAACCGCCGGCCGTCCTTCATGCCCGCCGCGCCGGGAGCGGCAACGGGCGCAGCACCGCCGCCAGCGCGAGCCAGTAGCACGACCACACCAGCACCGTCAGCAGCGCGGGCCGGGCCCGCCAGCCGGTGAACGCGGCCACGACATTGCCCACGCCGGCACTGTCGTCGAGCACGCCGGACAGGTCCCATAGCGGGTCGACGAATGCCGGCAGCACCTCCATGCCGATGAGGCGCTCCACGGCAGTCACGATCAGGGCCGATGCGAGCAGCAGCAGGACGAACCCGGTGACGCGGAAGAACGTGCTCCACGACAGCAGCAACGCACCCTGCCACATGGCCGCCGCCGTCAGCAGGGCGGCCGCCAGACCGCCGGCCGCCGCGCCGAGATACGCCGCGAGGTCCGTCCCGCCGCGCTCCAGACCCAGGCCATAGAGAAAGATCACGGTCTCCGCGCCTTCGCGTCCGACCGCGATGGCCGCGAGCGCCGCCAGTCCGAACAGCCTGCCGCTGCTCGTGGCCTCCCTGGCGTTCGCCTCCAGGGTGCGTGCGAGTCCGCGGCCGTGCCGCCGCATCCACAGCACCATCTGTATGATGAGCGCCGCCGCGATCGCGATGATGGCGGTCTGAAAGTACTCGAGCGCCTCGCCGCCGAGCTGGCTTTGCACCGAGAAGATCGCCAGTGCGAGTGCCGCCGCGAGCGCGACGCCGCCGGCGACGCCGCCCCAGAGGTACGCGGTGGCGCCGGGCACGCCGTTTCTGCGGATCCACGCGTACAGAATTCCCACGATCAGGACCGCCTCGAGCGACTCGCGCCAGACGATGAAGAAGGCACTGCTCATGCGTCATCTCCCCCCGGTGTGCACCGGCGGCGAGGGCGTCGTTCCGGGCGCGGCGTGAGACCCGACGGAAGCGCCCCGCAGGGGATCAGGGATTGCAACCGGTGGAGGGGGCGAGTCGCAATGCCCCGGCTGAACTCGGCCCCGCACCCGGAACCGCCATGTGCAAGGTCCGGCAACGTCATGGGACGGATACGGCACTGTCGTCGACGACCACGATCTCGCCCTGCGCCGTCTGCGGATGAAATTCGCCGAAGAAGCGGTAGACACCGGGCTTCAACGGCGCGAAGACGACGGCGCGGCTGACGCCGGGCGCAAGCACCGTCTCCTTCTTGAGCTCGATGCTCTCGAACTCCTCCGGACCCGGCCCGCGGTTGGTCACGACGATCTTGAAGCGCACACCCGCCGGCACCGTGATGCGCTCGGGATGGAATCGTCCCGCCTTCGCCTCGATGTGAAACGTCGGCAGCTCCGCGGCGCTCGCCGGCGCCGAAGCCAGCGCGGCGAGCACCGTGATCGCCGCCGTCAGCCGCGTGCTGCCGGCTGCAACCGACGCGCGTCGCCCCCGGGCACCGCTGCCGCCGGCAACGACGGGGCGATGGAAGAAGGCGAGCCTCATCAGAATGCCGCCTTCATGCGTACGCCGACGATCTTCATGAGATCGGCATCGTCGTTCGCGCCCGGGTTGTGCACGAGCTGGAAGTCGGGAGTGATCTCGAGCTGACTGTGCAACTGCCAGCGGTAGTAGACCTCCGCGATCTGCTCGGCGCCGTCCGCGGTGTAGCCGAAGTCCGGCGTGCCGTCGCCGTCCGCATCGACGGTCGCGGAGGCGTCCTCGAAGTCGTCGGTGGCGTCGAGCCAGCCCCACGCCACGCCCAGGGCGTCGCCCGAACGCTCCCAGTAATAACCACCGAACTCCGCGCCCAGCGTCAGCGCCTGGCCGAAGGTGCGTCGATCCTCCTGGAGCCCATGCCCGTAGCGCCCGAACAGCGTGATGGCATCGTGGACGCGCTGATCGAAGCTCAGTCCCACGCCCTGGTGCGTGTGGCTCAGGCCGTCGAAGCCGCGAGCCTGGGGGTTGTGCCAGGCATACAGGCGGTAGTTGCCGTCCAGGCCGCCGAAGAGCTTGCGTCCGAACTCGAGCTGGCCGACGAACATCGGCGAATCGAAGCTCTCCTCGAAGCTCGCGCCGTCGCCGGCCCCGAACGCCGCAACGGAGGCCTGCCACCATTCCGGGTCCAGCTGGTCGCTGCGGTAGGCGAGGCGGGCGCCCGGTGTGAAGCCGTAACTGTCCATGCCCATGTCGCCGCCGGAGTCGAGCAGCGGATTGTGCACGAAGGCGTTGTTGAGGAACCTGTTTGCCTCGTCGTCCGCGACCGCGTTCTGATCGAAGAACACGAACGGGTCGATCTTGCCGACGTTGATCTCGAGATGCTTCTTCGCGAGCGGCTTGTGGCCCTTCAAAGGCAGCGGGACGTTGAGCTGGTACCACGCCTGCGCCAGGATCGCCGCGGCGTCGTCGCCGTGGGTGAGCGCGAAGGCGGTGGTGTTGGGGGTACTGGTGAAGGTGGGGTTCAATTCATCGAGGCCGTCGCCCTGCCCCATGCGGAACTGCGCGAAGATGTGCCCCTCGACGTTGCCGAACTCCCCGCCCGGCAGCGTCACGGCGACGTCGCCGCGGTAGTTGAGCTCGGAGTCGTCCGCGCCGGTGAACGTGCTTTCCTCGTCGGCGTACTGGCCGACCAGGGTGAACTGGGCGCCGGCGGTGATGCCCTCGAGGGCCTTGATGGTGCGGGCCTGCTTCTGGATGGCGAGCGTGCGTATCTCCACGTCCTTGAGGCGCGCGACGATCTCCGGGTCGCGTTCGCTGATGTGATCGTCGGCCATCGACTGCTCGACGCCCTGGTTCGTGGCCTCGAGCGCCTCGACGCGTTCCGCGAGCGCCGCCACGTCCGCGCCGGCCGCGGGCGGGGGAGGCGCCGCAGAAACGGTCGTTTCGGTCCCCGCGTCGGCCCCGCCCTGCTCGATCTTCGTCAACCGCGCCTCCAGCCGGCGGATCTCGGCGAGCAGGTCCGCGATCGTCGGCTCCGCTGCGCGGACCGGCAGCGCGCTCAGCAGGGCGATCGCGAGTGCCGGAGCCGGTCCGGTGGCCGCGCGCATCTCAGTATCCCCCCCGCTTGCCGATGCCGGCGTAGGTGAACTCGTACTCGACGTCGAAGGTCCTGAACCAGGGACGGACGCCGGTCAGCCGATCGGTGTGGCGGCCGAAATGCGCCTGCGGATTCTCCGAGGGGGGCAGGATGGTGTACTTGACGCGGTACTGGCCGGGACCCATGAGCTTGACGTTGTCGCCGTAGTGCGGCCCGTCGTTGGCGACCATCGGCATGAAGTCGCCCTGGATGCGTTCGCCGGTGTCCATCCTCGTCACCTCGTAGCGGACCACCAGGTGCGGGATCCACTCGCCCTCCGCGAAGCCGTTCGGATTGTCCGCGAGCGCGCGGATGTCCGCCTCCATGTGCACGTCGGACTCCTCCGGTTTGCGCATCATGCCGTCCGGCTCCATGAGGATAGGCTGCAGGTAGACTGCCGCGATCTCCATGCCGTAGCGGTGCTGCGGCGTGCCGATCGGGTACTCGATGGCTTGAACTGAGGCAGCGACCCCGGTCAGCAATGCGCCGGTCGCGAGACTGCGTGCAAGGGACTTCATGATGGCCTCCGTCTGGAACGGTTGATCTGGCGCGGCCCGGACCCGTCGGCGGGCCGCGGCGTGCGGGCGACGCCGGCCGCGTGCGGCTCGTCGTCAGCAATACAAATGATAAGCGTTCGTATTCGTATTAACAATGATTCGGATCAAGAATCGTGCGCTGGGAGGATGCCGTCGCAGATCCGCGCGACGCCTCAGTTCGCTCCGAGGCGCTGCCGCGCGCGTGGCGCTGAAGTCATTGGCCGTTTCGGAGGTATCTGTGGGATCGCGCGCCGGCGGGGTTGGCGGCGGCCCGATGCCGGTTCGCAGACGGCACAGGGGGCGGCGCGGTTACGCGCGGCTGGAGTTCCTGCCGGGACCTCGGCTGCCGGGTGCCGGACCCGGGCGAGGCGAACCGTCATGAGGATGCGGGGCTAACAGGGGGCCGCGGCCACTACCCGGGCCCGCGCGCAGTAAGTCATCGATTGCGACCTGTGGTCCGCCAGAAAGGCGTCCACTCGTCCGGCGGCGCTCACCGCCTGCTCGAGGCAGGATGCCACCGCGAGCCCATGGAAGTAATTGCCCGTGACGAACAGTCCGGGAAGACTCCCCTCAGCGGCGCGCAGGGCGGCAATACGCGCGTCGTGACCGATGTTGTACTGGGGCAGCCCGTACCGCCAATGGCGGCTTCGTGCCAGCAGCGGCGGGCCGGCAATACCGAGCAGATCCGCCAGCTCGGATTGTACCGCCGCGATCAGGTCGTTCCCGGGCAAACATGCAAGCGCGGGCGCCCGCGCCCCGCCCACGTACCCGGTCAGGGCGACCTGCGCATCGGGCGCACGACCCTCGAACATCGTCGAGGAGAAGAGCACACCGGAGAGGATCCGCCCCTCGGTGCGGCCGTTCAGGCAGCCTATGCCGTCGAGGGGATGCTCGATCTGGCTGCGACGGTAGCCCAGGAACACCACCGCCAGCGGCGGTGCCTCGATGAAACCGGCCGCTTCCGCCGCCTCCGGCGACAGGTGCTCCAGCAACCCGGCCGCCACGTGAGCGGGCGCGGCTATCACGACCGCTGCAGCATCCAGGTAACCGTTTTCGACGGTGTCGACGCGGAAGCCCCCCTGCCCCCGGCGGCGGACCGTGCGGACCGTCACGCCGGTCCGCAGGCATGGACCGAGGCCGAGTGCGAGCGCGCGCGGCAGAGACCCCACGCCCTCGCGCCACGAGTACAGGCGCCGCGCCGGCATCCGGCCGCCGTGGAGGCGGCTGCGTATCAGACCCCGGATGACCGAGCCGTGCCGGCGCTCCATGCCGACCAGGGCCGGAAACGCCGCGTGCATGGCCATCCTGTCCGGGTCGCCGGCGAACATGCCGCCTACCAGGGGCTCGATCACGCGTTCCAGGAACTCCCTCCCGAAACGTCGCTGGAAAAATTCCGTCACACTCTCTCCGGCGCGCGACTTCCCCCAGGCCGGCAGCACCTCGGCCAGCATGCGCAGGCGCCCCGGCACGGAGAGATAACGGCGCACGAGGAAGCCGAAGGCGTGTGTCGGAATGCCCACGGGCGTGCCGTTGGCGAGCAGGTAACGCCGCCGCACGCCGGGCCCGAGGTCCAGCCGCTGCGCATCGAGCCCGAGCCCGCCCGACCACGCGCTCGCGACGGCGGAGCCGCCCGCGACCGCGCTCGGCCCGTGCTCCATCAGATACCTCCCGATGCGCTCGGACTGGGCCTTCCCCCCGGCGCGCGCCTGGCGTTCCAGGACCGCGACCCGGTAGCCCCGCCGGCGCAACTCGTACGCCGTCGCCAGCCCCGAGATCCCGCCGCCGATCACGGCCACGTCGAGCGTCATGTACCGCCGCTCGGTCGGGGTCCAGGACCCGCCTGGGCGCTGCCCTCGTTGCGGTGATCGGCCCCGTGACCAGGCCGTGCGCCGAAGCGCCGCTTCGCCAGCGCGTCGAGATCGTGCTCGGTGACGACCTCTGCGCCCCGCGCGCGCACATGGGTCTCGACCCGCTGCCGGACGAAATTCCGAACGAACGCCGGCACGTGGCCCAGGCGCGCCTCGGCCCGAGCCGTCCACGAGAGCGGCGGACGCGGGCAGGCGTCCGTCGCCGGGTCGATGACCGCGCCGCCCCGCGGCTCGTAAGTGCAGAGAAAATCCTCACCCATGAGGTTCCCGTCCCGGGCGTACGGTCGCGCCCGGCAGCCGCCGCATACCCTGGCGTACTCACAGGCGCCACAGCGGCCGGCGAGCGCCGGCGCGCGCAGCCGCGCGAACAGCGGTGCCTCGGCCCACAGACGGGCGAGCTCCGTGCTGCGCACGGAACCGGCCGAGGCCTCCATATAGGGACAGGGTGTCAGCTCGCCCTCGGGCGTCACGCGACAGTAACGTCTTCCCGCCAGGCAGCCGGCCGCGTCGAGGCCGGGCGCCGCGGCGCTGCCGTCCGCTTCGGCCATCGTCATGGCCAGGCGTTTGAAGTGCGGCGCGCAGCGGGCGCGTACCAGCAGCTCCTTTTCCTCGCGCGCCGCCACCGCGATGCGGGCCAGGACACGCTCGTAGACGGCGGCCGACACGTTGGACAGCGACGCGCCGCGGCCGGTACATACCAGGAAGAATACGTTCAGGACCGCCGCACCCGCCGAGCGGGCGAAGCCGATCATGGCGTCCAGCTCGTCGGCATTGGCGTCGGTGATGGAAAAATGGATCTGGAACATCAGGCCGTTGCGGCGACACGCCTCGATCCCCCGCACGGCCCTGGCCCAGGCGCCCGATTGTCCGCGAAAACGGTCGTGGTGTTTCGCGTCCAGCGAGTCGAGGCTGATGCCCAGCGCCCGCACTCCGGCCCCCTGCAGCGCCTGGACGCGGCGATCGTCCAGCAGCGTGCCGTTGGTCCCCACCACGACCGCCAGGCCTTGCCGTGTGGCGTGCGCCGCCAGCTCGCAGACATCCGCGCGCAGCAGGGGCTCGCCGCCTGTCAACACCACGAGGATCTCCCTGCTCAGCTCCGCGATGCTATCGAGCAGCGACCTGACCTCGCCGGTGGTCAATTCATCCGCCGTCCCGCGGCCGCGCGTGCCTGCGTCGAGGTAGCAGTGCGCGCAGGCGAGGTTACACCGGCGCGTGAGATTCAGCGCGACGAGAATCGGCGGGGCGATCGCCGCGCCCATGGGCTCAGCCCGCCTCCCCCGGGCGGGCATGGGGGCACAGGCGAGCGGTGGCCTCATCGACGACGCCGGCAGTGACGACGGTATGGCCGCGCTCCACGGCGAACTGCAGGATGGCGGTCCGCACCATGGGGCGCACCATCTGCGGAACCCGCTCGAGCCTGGACTCCGCCTCCTCCGTCCAGGCGATGGTCTCCCGCGCCATCATCTCCAGCGGCGGTTCGTATTCCCCCGCTGCGAGCACCATGCTGCATGGCGCCAGGCGGAGCAGATTCTCGGCATTGCCGCCAATATCGAGCCCCGGATCCGCGTGCATCCCGGTCCTGCCGGCCAGCAGCAGGCTGGCCCCGACCTCCGCGATGTAACCCCCGATGGCCTGGTAGGGCTTGCCGTCGCGCAGTTCGCAGACGAGCTCGACGCCCCCGGCATCGGCGATCGCCCGGCCCACCTCCAGGTAGGAGCGATAGATCCGCGCCAGCCCGCCGTCGATCAGCTCGGCGTGCAGGCGCTCCTGATCCTCGAAGCGGAACGTCGCGCGCGCACGGTCGTTCAGGACCCGGGCGATCCTGCCGAAGGCGGTGTAATGGAAGTAAGGATCAAAGGCGGCGACGGCGTGGACCGGGACACCGAGAAGCCGGCCCAGGCCCAACGCCGATCTCAGGGCGCTGTAGGAGCGCGGCGACCCATCGAGGGCGACCACCAGCGGGCCCTCGCCGATCCGCGGCACCCGGCCGCGGACCACCAGCACGTCGATGGGACAGCGCCGCGCCACGCGTATGCACACGGTTCCGAGGGGGGCTTCCGCGCCCAGGCCGAGACCTTGCGCGCCCAGCACCAGCAGGTCGTGTGCGCCGCTGCGCGCGGCCTCGAGGATACCGCGGTAGTTCTTCCCTTCGCTGTTGATCCGGCGATAGCGCACGCCCGCCGCCTGGCAGGCCGCCTCGCCATGGTCGTGGTAGCTGTCGCTGATGAGTCCGAGCCCGCGGGTGATCAGCTCGTCGTGGACCGCCCGCTGGTGCTCCAGCGCCGACTCCACGCGGTAGCGCTCCGGCAAACCGCTCTCCATCTCGCGGAAACGCCGGTCGTGAAGGCGGGCGGCGTACACGTGGATGCCGCAGACCTCGCCGTCCGTCGTGGCCGCCAGCCGCACCGCCTCCGCGAGCGCATGCTCGGCATGGTCGGAGCCGTCGAGGGCAACCAGTGGCCGGCGCCACGCCGCGATCTCGCACGGCACAGGTGCCGCCCGGCCTGCCTGCCGCGCCTCCTCCCCCGTAATGGCCGTCGCACTCATGAGCCGGACTCCCCGGCGCTGGCCTTGCGACGGAGCACGCGCAGACCCCACGCCTGCAGACCGGCCACCCCGGCCGCCACCGCCAGCGGCGCCGCGTAGGCGACCGTTCCGACCGGCTGTTCGAGACTGAGGAAATACCAGGTCGAGACGCCCTTCTCGCCGCCGCGTTCGCGGTGCGCGCCGTCCCAGGCCGCGAAGGCGACCGGCACGGTCATGCCCTGCGCGAAGGTGAACTGTTCCTGGACGCGCGGAAACGAGATGTATGCGCGCCACACGCCGTCCCCCCATGCCGCCTTGCCGGCGCCGTCCTGCTGTTTGCGATCGACCGGGGTGAGGCTGCCGAATCCGCGCGCCACGAGCTTCTCGACCGGCGTGCCCGCCTGGATCTGCGGGTCGGCAAGCGGGCTGCCGGCGCCCCAGGCGGTCACGAAGGCCTTCGCGCCCTCCTGCTTGCCGTAGTCCGCCGCCTCCGCGATCGCGCCCGGTTCAAGACCCGCCAGCGGGTACCAGTCCACCGCCATGTCCGGATAGCGCTCATCGACGTCGGTCACCGGCCCGGTCTGCCAGTCCGCCTTCCACTGGTAGATGGTGACCGGCCGCTCCGGCTCGCCCATGCCGAAATACGGGATGCCGCCAGCCTGCGGGTCCGCGGGAAACGCCACCGCGACCGCGTCCCGAAACGCCTCGGCCTGGCCGGCCATCGCGTCCCGGGCGCCGTCGCGCCATTCGATGCGCAGCGCCACGCGTTCCTGCGAATACAGGGCGCGCACGCTGAGCGAGTTCACTCCGGTCTCGTAGGCGCGCGGCTTCACGACCGCCTGCGGGGCGAGGGGAACCTCCAGCACGTCGGCCTCGCCCCACGCGGCATCCGCGGGGTCCTCGGGGAGGCGTTCCACCGGCCGCGCGAGCAGACTTGCCTTCTGGCTCCCCGCCGCGCGTGCCAGCCGCGGCATGGGGATGGCAAACAGCGCGACGGTCGCGCCGAGCAATGCGCGCCGGCGGCGGCTGACAGTATCGTTACGCATGGCCTATCCTCCGCATTTCGCGGCGACGCCCGGATCAACGGGCGGACAGCCGCCGCAACGTCCGACATCGACCGCGTCGGACAGTACATTCGGGCCGGCCACGTCGGCGGGCGTCAGCCCGAAGCTGGCCAGCTCGGCCCCGAGAAATGTCTCCAGCAGGCCGGCGAGATCCTCGTAGACGGTGCCCGCGGCCCTGGCCGCCAACCGCTGCGTGAACCCGAACGCCCAGCGTCCCAGATGCTCGCGCAGGAACTTCCCCTGCGCGTCGCGGCCGATGGCGAGGCGAGCGGCCGCATGCCCCCGGGCCGTGCCGTAGGCCTCCTTCATGCACAGGAACTGCATGAACTCGAGCTCCACGCTGAGCGCGTCGAGCCGATCATGGGAGTGCGCGGCCGGCTCCAGGCCGAACGCCCGGTAGAACCCGGCGATGTCGGCCAGCTCGTGCGTCTTCTGGAAGACGTGGCTCTGGCCGTATTCGGTTTCGTACGGCGGGCAGTCCTTCGAGATGGCATATCCGAAGCAGGCGAGGTAGGCGCGCTCGAGGCCGGCGGGATCGAGCTCATCGAGTGCGGCGCCGAGCCGTGACCTCGCGGCGCGAGCCGACTCCTCGCCGAGGGCGAGGAGCGGCGGTCCGATCTCCCGCCATGTGGCGGCGAGGTCGCCGGCCAGATCCGCGTCCGGGGCGCCGAAAGCCCATGCGAGGAACCCGTAGACACGGCTGCGGAGCAGCGGATCCCGGATCACGTGCGCTTGCATGGTTGCGCGCTCAGATGGAGTTGTAGTGTTTGGGGTCGCGCTCGATCTTCGGCTCTTCGACCGTGACGCGCGCGACCTCCCTGCCGCTCCTGCTGTAGCCGACGACGGTGTCGTTGTACATCGACCACGGCTGCCCGCCGATCGTCATCTCCAGCACCTTGGGTCCCTCGATGATCTCGTAGCGGAAGACCATCGTCTGGCTCGCGCGGAACAGCTGCAGCACCGCCAGCAGCTCGCGCGAGGGACGCGTGTATTTCTCGACCGCCGCGTCCGCGCCGGGCCCGAACATCTGCCGCAGGTAGGAGCGCGGCACCCAGCGCGGCGGGATGTAGTAGCCGTTCGGCTGCGTGCCGAACTGCGGATACAGCGGCAGCGCCACCTTCTCGACCTGCACGAGGTAGTACAGCGGGTGCTGCCGATCCTCCGCCCAGGCGCCGTCCTCGCCCACCTGCACCATCCCCTGCATGCGGATCTTGCCGACGCAGGCGGCCATGCAGCGCGTTTCCATCGGCTCGCCCTCGGTGAGTGGATCCTTGCCCTCGATGCGCGGGTAGCAGGCGATGCATTTCTCGCTCACGCGCGTGGTCGCCCGGAACATCGGTTTCTTGTAGGGGCACTGCGCGACGCACTTGCGATAGCCACGGCAGCGCTTCTGGTCGATGAGGACGATGCCGTCCTCCGGGCGCTTGTAGATGGCCCGTCGCGGGCAGGCGGCGAGGCACGCCGGGTAGCTGCAGTGGTTGCACAGGCGCTGCAGGTAGAAGAACCAGGTCTGGTGCTCCGGCAGCGTGACCGGGTCGAGATTCAGGCGGTCGCGGGCCGCCTTCGAGCCGGTCGCGGTATCCTCGTAGAAGTTCGGCGATCGCCATTCCAGATCGGTCGGCTCGTAGCCGAGCGCCACCTCCTCCCGTTTGGCCTGCTGGCGCGCCGCCTCGAAGATGGTCATGCCGTCGAACACGCCATACGGGGCCTTCGCCGCCTCGCCCGCCGCCTGGTCCCAGACCGCCTCGCGCCCGGCGCCGCGGTGCGCCTCGTCGAGCAACTCCAGGATGCGCACGTCCCAGGACTGCGGATAGCCCCCGTAGGGCTTGGTCTCGACGTTGTTCCACCACATGTACTCCTGTCCTTTGGAGAAGGTCCAGGTGGACTTGCACGCCATGGTGCAGGTCTGGCAGGCGATGCAGCGGTTGGTGTTGAAGACGAAGGCGAACTGCCATTGCGGCATGGCCTGCGGATGCGGGTAGCTCATCGGCCGGCCGAGCTGCCAGTTGTAAACCTCACTCATGGGCGTCACTCCCCGCTCGATAGGTTTCGGTAAAGCGCCGGCGGACGCTGCAGATCAGTGCCCGGACGTAGTCCTCTCCGCGGGCGCGGTAAATGCCGTGCGTGGCGCCGAAACACGGCCGCCTGAACAGCGCGAGGATCTGTTTGTCGCTGAAACCGAGCATCAGGTACTCCTCCACGAGACAGGCCGCCATGTTCTCCATGCCGCCGCCCGGCAGCGCCACGCCGACCAGTTCCATCGGGTCATGCGGCTCGGCCTGTTTCATGTCGGGCCTTTCACCCGTGTCGCCTCGCCGCGCAGATACCTGGCCATGAAGTCGCTCTCGTGGCCGGGCGTGTAGCCGCTCTCGACCGGCGGCCACACGCCGGAGCCGCCGAGGCCGCCAGGCTCGGCCTTCTGCACGCGCACGAGCGTCTCCTTCGGCACGGTATTCACCGCATGGTTGTCGACGTCGAATCCGAACACGAAGGCCATGCTGCCCACCTTCTTGTGGAACAGACCGTCGGTCTGGTGCATCGGCGGCGCCCAGCCGCGGGTCACGCTCTGGTGCGAGCCGTAGCGGAAGTTCGACTGGTAGCCGGTGTCGGCTGCCAGTGCCCGGCCGTCCGGCCGCGTCTCGTGCGCCTGCACGGTGCGCTCGCTCGCGATCCAGGCGCTGTGCTTGGTCATGACGACGTGGTACGGATAGGCGGGGTTGTACTTGACGCGCGTCATCAGGCGGAAGGCCTTGTAGCGGGGATCGCCTTCCTTCCAGCCGGCGTACGGGCGATCGACCGGGTTCGCATCCATGTAGATGTAGTCGCCGTCCTCGATGCCGAGATCCCTGGCCGCCTGCGGGTTCATGTGCACCTGCCAGTCGCTGACTCCGGGCTGGCGCTTGTCCATGCGGTAGGGGTCGCCGAAGTTCGTGCTCCAGATCCAGTTCCAGTCCACGGTCGCCCACGAGGAGTGGGTGGTGTGCCGGCTCTTCGGCGTCATGCAGTAGAAGGTGTAGCCCTCCTGCCACAGGGGATTGCGGGTCTCCTGAACCTGCGACCACGGCAGCTTGTTGTTGGCCACGGCGCGCAGGTCCGCGTCGAGGACCTCCTTCTGCAGCAGCTCCGGCGTGATGCCGTAGTTCCGCGGGCGGAGGTAGGGACTGGAGGAGACGATGACGTTCGGCAGATACGGGGTGGCCTCGGGCGCCTCCCGATGCGACACCAGGTTCTCGCCATACTCGATCGCCTCGGGCAGATCGGTGTAGGCGTTCATGCGTCCGGTGTCGGTGTAGAACGGAATGCTGTCGTGCACCTGTTCGTAGAACGGCACGCGCGGATAGGTGCGGAACAGCATCAGCGCCGCGCCGGGCTCGCCGTACTTGCCGGCCATGATGTCGGCGACCGTGTAGCCCTGCGTGGTGCAGGAGTTGTCCAGCACCCGCTGGATGTACACCTCGGGTTTGCCTTCGAGCATGAACTTCCAGTGGTCGCGAAAGCGCTGGTCGCCGGTCAGCTTCGCGAGCTGCTCGGAGACGAGCGCGAAGATCATGCCGTCATCCTTCGAGTCGTACAGCGGTTTGATGCCGTCGCCGCCCCAGATCTGCAGGAAGGGGTTCGAGCAGGAGCCGCCCACCTCCAGGGTCTGGAATTCCGGCCAGGAGTTCGCCGGCAGGACCACGTCGGCGTACTCGGCCGAGCCCGTCCACTCGACCTGCTGATCGACGATGCAGTCGATCTTCGGGTTGACGTGCACCAGCAGGTGGTAGATCCACTTCGCCTGGTTCATGAGGTTGGCGTTGTTGTACCACATGAGCTTGGTCGGCGTGGGCAGGTGCGTGTGGCCGGTGAAATTCCTGCGGCCCTCCGGGGTGTCGACGATGAACGGCCGATCACCGAAGCCCCAGTAGCTCATCTCCTCGCCATGCAGCAGTTCGCGCACGTTCTCCGGCCCGATCGCGGCTTGCGGATCGAGCACCTGGTTGAACGGGTCCTCCTTCACGTAGGCACCGCCGACGCCCGGGCCGGACCAGAGCGAACCCTGGAACAGGGCGCCCTTGTAGTTTCCCGCCCAGGTGTGCGCGCCCGATCCCGGAATGCCGACGCTGCCGACCAGCATGAGCGGCAGATAGACGGCGCGATTGTGCAGGGTGGCGTGGAAGTAGTGGTTGATGCCTTCGCCGTAATGGATGGCGATGGGATAGGCCTCGCGCGGCTTGCCCTTGAAGTCCTCGTCCCAGAAGCGGCGGCCGAAATCCCCGGCCAGCCGCTCGATGAGCTCGCCCGGCGCGCCGGAGATCGCGTGCGCCGTGTCGACGTCGTAGTCGCGCAGGTGATCCTTGTACATCTCCCAGACCGTCATCGCCTCCACCTCGCTGCCGTCGGCGAGCTGCGCCTTGCCGCGCCAGTCGAGCGCCGGGTCGACCGCGAGCGCCGCGCCGACGTCCTCGCGGCTGACCGGGTGGAAGGCGCCGGTCGTCGCGTCACGGACCACGAAGTCGCCGATGCGCTCGCGCTGCTCGGCGGTCATGCCCTGCACCGTGAAGCTCGGCCCGGCGCTGATGTCCTTGTTGCGGTAGCCGGCGATGAGATCCTGCGGCCGCAGGCGCTGCAGCGTGTCCGTGCGGACGAGCAGGGGGAAGTCGGTGTACCGCTTCACGAAGTCCTCGTCGTACCATCCGCGCTCCATCAGCAACCGGGTCACGGTCAGGAAGATGGCCGTGTCGGAGAGTCCCGGCCGCACCGAGATCCAGTAGTCGGCCTTGCTCGCCGAGGGGTTGTACTCGGGAGCGATCACCGCGATGCGGCCGCCGCGTTCCATGAGCTCCGTCAACCAGTGCGCCTCCGGCATCTTGTTCTCGATCAGGTTCTTGCCGACCTGCACCGTGAACTTGCTGAAGCGCAGGTCGTTCAGGTCGATGTCGGAGGTCTGCAGGCCGTGGACGTAGGGCTGGCCCGGCGCCTGGTCGCCGCGCCACGTGTACTCGGACCACTCGCGTCCGCCCCGGGCCTCCTCCGGCCCCACGCCGCGCACATGGGCGTCGAGCAGCCCCAGCAGGTTGGCCATGCGGAAGATGCCGAACTTGCCCACCACGCCGTGCAGCGGCAGCGAGCTGCCGAGTTTCATCGTCCGGGCGCCGGCGTCCTCCCAGTGCTCGAGCATCTCCTCGGGGTATCCGTCCCTCTCGATCAGCCGTCGCCGGCCCTCCTCGCCGCTGTAGGTCCTGGCGATGGCGACCAGGGCACGGGCGAGGTAGCCGGTCGCCTCCTCCCAGGTGGCGCGCACGAATCGATCGGTGCCGCGCGAGTCGAAGCGGTACTTCGTGCGCAGCGCCGGATCGTCGGACAGCGGTGGAAAGTCGTCGTCGGCCCAATCCTTCCAGCCCTGGCGAAGCATGGGCCCCTTGGCGCGGTAGGGACCGTAGACGCGCCGGTGCATGGTGAAGCCCTTCAGGCACATACGCGGATTCCAGGCGTAGGTCGCCTGGTTGCCGTAGATGTCCTTGTAGCGCTGGTGATCGTAGTTCTGCTCGATGCGGACGATGACGCCGTTGCGGACGAAGGCCCGCACCCGGCACATGTGCGTGTCGTTCGGCGCGCAGATGTAGGTGAAGCTGCGATCGTAGCGGTACTGATCGCGATAGACCTCCTCCCAGTCGCGGTCCGGGTAGTACTCGAGCGGATTGGTGATGTCGGGTACCGGCGTGAGCGCCTGTCCGGCGAATGCGAGATCCGCCGTCCACCCCGCGATCGCCCCGCCCGCGAGCACGCCGGTACGCTTCAGGAACTGCCGTCGCGTGAACTCCCGCTCGCTCATCGTTCGTACCCTCGCTGCCGTGTCAGCGCCGCGGCTCGTGGCCGGTGGCTCTGTAGAGATAGGCGATCACCTTCCACGCCTCGTCCCCGTTCATGTCGTAGCTGTGCAGGGTCGACACGTCCGGGTTGTCCGGCGGGGCGACCCAGCGCGGCATCGCGCTGTTGAACTGGTTCTGGATGCCGCCCACGGTCAGCCGCCAGTACATGTATGGCAGCGTGAGCTGGGCGATCGTGCCGGGGTCCTGGAAGTTCGCCGGACGGATGGGATACCGGAACCCCTCCGCCGCCACGCCCTGCCCGTCGAGCTTCTCGCCGTGGCAGACGGCGCAGTTGGCGTCGTAGAGCGTCTTGCCCTCGCTCACGAACCCGGCGTCCCATTGCGCCGGCGCGGCCGCGATCCAGTCCGGGACGGTGATGCGGCCGAGCACCTCCTCCCCGACCGTCGGGTGGCGCTGGAAGATCTCCACCGGCGGCGCGTAGCGCGGGCGGTAGGCGTCGTACACCCACCAGCCGAACAGCAGCGGCAGCACGGCGAGCAGGCCCAGCCGCTGCGCGCGGACGGCGCGCGGCTGGCCGGCGCCTTTCCGGAGGAAGAATTCCGCGAACCGGTGCATGCGCTCGTCGCGCAGCGTCACGTGTATGACCAGCCCCAGGATGACGAAGCCCATGTACAGCAGGATGACGCTGTGCGGGATCACCGGCCGCACCAGCTTCAGGATCACGTACATGCCTGCGGCGACCAGGAACACACCGGTCGGCAGGGGGATCGCCGCGCGCAGGCGGGCGAGGGCGCCGGGTTTCACGATCCAGCCTCCCCGAGCAGGTATGCGACGAGCGACTTGAGTTGCGCCGCCGTCAGCTTGGTGCCGTAGTCGGCCGGCATCAGCCCGGCCGGAAAACCCTCGCGCTGATATGCCGCCGGCTCGACGATCGATTCCATGAGGTAGGCTTCGGGCGACACCCGGCGCTCGCCCGCTGCCTTCCTGATGCTGTCGGCATCGAGCACCGGCCCGATCGCCTGCTGGCCGGGCGCCGGCGCATGGCAGGCCACGCACCCCATGTCGGTCAGCAATTGCGCGCCGCCGGCGGCGGCCGCCACGGCCGGTGCTGCCGCGGGCGCGACCGGCGCGGCGGCGCCGGAGCCGGGCGGTTTCGGCAGCTCGCCGAGCTTCACCGACGCAGTGCCCCCGAGCGACTGCAGGTAGTCCACCACCGCGGTCACCTCCTCGTAGCCGAGCTTGGCCGGGGCGGCGGTCGCGGGCGGCATGATGTTCGGATACCCCTCCACGAGGTGGGCGCCCGGCTCGTAGAGGCTCTGCACGAGGTAATCCACCACGTTGGGCGCCGCCCCGGCGACACCCTGCGCGCGGCGCGCGGCGACGCCGTCGAGGTTCGGCCCGCGGCCACCGCCCTTGACGCCAGCGCCGGGCTCCATCGTGTGGCAGGCCATGCAGCCGCGCTCGCGGACGATGGTCGCGCCTGCCCTGGCGAGCTCCGCCGGCGTGAGATCGGCGCTGAGCGCCAGCTTCTTCGGCGGCGCCCAGTGCGTCTGCGGGATCCAGTTGGCGAAGGAGACGAAGAAGCCCACGGCGACGACTGCCGGGATCGCCGGCGTGAACAGGCGCAGTCCCCGGTTCATGCCCGTTCCCCCTCGGCGAGCAGCCCGGCGGATTCGAGATCCGCGGCGCCCGCGCCGTCTCCACGGGCGAGCGCGGAGATGTAGAAGCCGACCGCGAGCAGGGCGAAGAAGATCGCGGTGATCAGCGTGATGACGAGGGCGGCTTCACCGAGGGAGGGCAGCCCGGCGCTGGCGGAGGTGTCCTCCATGATGCCGAAGACGTGCCAGTTGAGGCGCGCGCCGCTGCGCGCATAGCCCATCAGACCCATCAGCCATACGATGACCACGGCGAGCGCGACCAGCACGTACTGGCCGCGGCCGGGCATCCTGCCCCACTGCACCTCCGCGACGGTGCGCGCACCGCGCATCAGGAACTGATCGAGTATGAACGTCGCCACGATCCCGCCCATGAGGACGATGATCTGCCAGATCGAGGTCCGGATGCGGACCTCGGCGGGGGCGAAATACCCGTAGATGCCGAGCGCCGTGATCGCGACCGCGGTCACGCCGACCAGGCTCCACTGGATGCGCTCCCCGGTCCTGCCCCAGGGCACCGTGATCACCTTGCCGGCGCGCCGGTACAGCAGGTAGCTGCCGTAGAGGACCACGAGGATGAGCGTGACCGCGATCATCTTCGGCGCCATGACCCCGAGCGCGCCCAGCACGGGATGGAAGCCGCCGGTGGACTCCTCGAGCGAGGCGGCCATGGTGTGCGGCGTGGCCCAGACCATGAAGCCGCCGATGAGCAGGACGTTGAAAACGGAGGACCAGGCCTGCTGACGCTCCGACCCGGGGATGCGCAGCAGCCCCAGCCAGGAGTAGTACGCGGCGCCGATGAACAGCGTCGCGATCACGATCGCCTGGATGATGAACAGCCACGACAGCACGCCGCCCATCAGGGTCACGCCGTAGGTGGCCGAGTAGGCGAACAGCTCGAAGCCGAAGTAGTAGCCCGCGAACGGGAGGAACAGCATCGTGAACAGCGCGATCAGGTTTCCCGTGTATCCCATCCAGTCATACAGCGCGCGCTCCGCGTGCGTACCGGCGAGCAGGAAGCGGTAGGCCGCGTAGCCGGAGCACAGCAGCGCGCCGAAGGTGATGTTGGCGATGAGCCGGTGCACGTTCAGGGGCATCCAGCCGGCGTTCCACACGGCGTCGTACAGGCTCACGAGCTGCCCCTGCGCGTCGACGCCGCCCGGCGTCATCATGAACGTGGCCCAGGCGTCGGCGATGAACATGACGATGGTGCCGAAGACGTTGAGCGCGAGGCCGAGCACGAGATGCAGCCACTTGCGCTCGCCCTGCATGCGCTGCCAGCCGTAGTACCAGAAGTAAAGGCAGAGGGTCTCGGCGATGAAGAACAGCGGGTAGACGATGAAGGTCGGGCCGAACACCCCGCTGAGATAGTGCATGAATCGCGGGTAGGCGGTGAACAGCAGGAAGCCGAGCGCCGCCCCGGTGATCGCCGTCAGCGAGTAGGCGACCGGCAGCAGGCTTGCCATCTCGTGGGCGAGCCAGTCGTGCCGCCGCGCGGAGGCGGGGTCGGTCTTGCGCGTGCGCCAGCCGAGATACTCGATGAACAGCGCGAACATCGGCACGGCCAGCACGAAGGCGGCGAACATGAGATGCAACTGCGCGGCCATCCACACCGCCAGCCGGCTGTCGATGAGCGCCGGCGCCGCGTAATCGGGCAGCGGCGGCGGCGCGCCCTGGGCGGCGGCGAGCGCCGGCAGCGCCGCGGCAATCAGCACCAGGGCCGCGCGCCGTGCCGACGCTGCCGGTGACCGTTCGAGCATCCGGACCTCCTTCCCCGCCGATGGCGTCGCCATGTCGCTATGTCGCTTTCCTTCTCGTGGGCCGGCAGGCCATGCGCACGCCGCTCAGCCGCTCGACGAACCCGCTCATCTCGCCGAGATCGCGGAAGTAGCATTCGCTCTCACCCTGGACGTGACGTATGTGCCCGCGCCACGCCGGTTCACCGTTCGTCGTCCGTTCCATCCAGATCCGCACCACGAAGGATGCCGCAGCGTCGTCGTCCGGCCTCATCGCTCTTGCACGCGGCTTCGAGTTGGAATGACGAAGTCTGTGGCGCGGTGGTAACAATCCGGTTACAGGCGCGAGCGGCGCCGTTCGGGAGACGCTGACCGAGGCGGGCGGATCGGATTTGCGGATCCTCAAAACGGGACGCGGTGGGGATCAGAGCGCGCGTGGGATGGTCCGGAACGTCGCCCATATCGCGCGGCCATGCGCCCCGGCCACGGGTCGTGCGTCGTGTCCGGCGCGCGCGCCGGGCGATCAGATATCGAAGGAAGAGGCGCCGGCCTCGAGGATGCGGCGATACAGGGCCTGGGTTACCGGCAGCGGCTCGACGCCGAACTCCCGCCGGAGCAGGTCGCGACAGCGCCGATACTGCGCCAGCGCCGAGCTGCGCTGCCCGAGCTGGAACAGGTACATCATCAGTGCCCTGTGCATGCCCTCGCGGCACGGCTCCATGATGAGCGCGCGCCGGCAGAGCTGCACCGCCTGTTCGTATCGTCCCAGCCGGGCATGGATGGCTGCGGCCTGCGCGATTACCTCGAGGCAGAGCTCGCGCAGCCGCTCGCGTTCCTCCGCGCACCAGTCGGCGTAGAGATCCTCTTCGAGGTAATCGCCCTTGTAGAGCGCCAGGGCGTCTTCGTAGCAGCGCAGCGCGCGCTCGAGCTCGTGCTGCCGGGCGAGGTGCATGCCCTGCATCGCCAGTCGCTCGAACGTCCGCGCGTCGATCCATATGGCCTCGCGCCTGAGCAGGTACGACTCGCCATCCGTGGCGACCACGTCGCGGTCCAGTCCGGCCGACATCAACTGGCGGCGCAGGTAACACACGGTGACCTTCAGGCGCTCCCGCCCGCGCTTCTCGGTCGCCTCGCTCCACAGCCGCTCGATCAGGCGGCCGCGATGCAGGGCGTTGCCCGGGCAGCCCGCAAGCAGCTTGAGGAGCTGAACCGCGTGCTTGCGCACCCATTTCTCCACGGCCAGGTCGCGGCCCCGGGAGACCAGCCTGAAGCGGCCCAGCGTGAAGACCCGGAGACAGGAACCGGACATCGGCGCCTCGGCGAGGTCGCCGCGCGGTCTGATGAGTATCAGCATGCGGGCTGCCGATCGCGCCGCACCCGGAAGCATGAGGGTGCTCAACGCCACGGGGAACCACTGGCCGTCCCTGCGCAGCACCAGACAGTCGGGCACGGAGAAAGGCTTGCAGTCGGCGACGCACGAGATCCCGTCGCAGGACGGACTGCACAGGGGCGCGCCGGTGGGCAACACCGCCCTCAGCACTTCGTAGCAGCGCCGGCCCAGCAATTCGTTCCCGGAATAACCCAGCAGCCGCTGGGCGGGCGCGTTGCCAGCGAGGACGCGCAGATCCTCGCCGACGGCGAGGGCGGCATCGGAGGCGGATTCCACCAGATCGGGATTACCAGTGCGGCGCATTCGACCGTCCCTCCTCAACCGTTGTCCCCGCTTCGGTTCCCGCTCGCGTCTTCCGTCCGATCCTCGCCCCCGGGCCGGGGCCGGATCGGCGGGCGAGTAGCGGCCCGGCATCGCGCGAGACCGCGGCGACGCGGTCGACGAAGGCCGTGATGTCGCACCGGTGTGGCGCCGCCGGGCAGAGCGCGCACGAGCTGCTCAGCCCGGGCCCGGCCCCGGTGCGTCCAGGACGAGGTGAAACACCGAGGAGTCGACCGGGAGCAGGTGCCGGATCCTCTCGTCCACGTGGACCGCTATCCTATCGCCATCGGCGGCGAGCCGACCAAGCAGACGTTCCAGTCCGGCGCACTCGCCGCGTCCCATGGCATCGATGCGCAAGGTGATGTTCACGGCGGAACGCCGCAGCAGATGCCTGAGACGGCCCGCCACTCCAACAAAAAAACGGCGATCTATTCCCCGTTTGACCGCGAGCGTCACGCTGCAGCCGGCAGTGTCATCCTCGAGGGCCACCTGCAGGCTGCCGCGCTGCAGGCAGTGCGCCCAGCGCCGCCGGATGGACTCCACGGTCGAGTGCACTCGGCGCCGCTCCGTTGCGGATGGATCGCCGATATGCCGCTGTACGTAGTCCTGGATGGAAAGCCCCGCTACCCAGTCACCGACCAGCAGTGCCCAGGCCCGGGGCGGGCAGGTCATCAGTGAGTGCAGAAACCACGGCAGGCGGCTCGCGGGCGCCCGCAGCAGGCCGTGGAATATCAGGCGAGCCACGATGCCGAGCTGCATTCCGCGGGAATACCCGCTCCGACAGGGATGCTCGAGGTAGCGCAGCTTGTTGCGGATGCGCTGCGCGATGCGTCGATCGCCGGACAGGCGACGGTAGAGGGCCTTGTAGGCGGCGATCAGCTCCGGGTAGCTCATGCGTTTGGGCACCAGGTTGGTCCCCGGCTTGGCGTTGTCGCAATGCGACCCCCCGGTGTCGATGAGACGGCCCTCGAGCGCCAGCCGGGCGTATAGCGGCGTCCTGGGCAGTGCCGTCAGCAGGCCGACCATCGCCACCTGGATGCCCGAGGCCACGATGAAGCGGTGCTGCCGCTCGAAGGTCTCCACGGTGTCATGATCGAATCCGACGATGAATCCGGCCAGCACATCGATGCCATTGGCGTAGATGATGCGTACGGCCTCCAGCATGTCGTGGCGGAGGTTCTGGGTCTTCCCGATCTCGCGCAGGCTGTCCTCCTCGGGCGATTCGATGCCGACGAATACCCAGTTGAAGCCGGCCTCGCGGAGCCCGCGCATCAGATCGCGGTCCTCCGCGAGGTTCAGCGAGACCTGCGTGCCGAACCGGAACCGGTGGTCGTGGCGTTGCTGGTAGCCGGCCAGGAAGCCGAGCAGTTCCCTGGCCTTCGCCCGGTTGCCGATGAAATTGTCGTCCACGAAGAAGACGTTCGTGACGCCCAGGGACCGCAGCAGGTCGAGCTCCGCGGCGATCTGTTCGAGGCCCTTGGTGCGCGGCCGGCGGCCGAACATCACGATGATGTCGCAGAAATCGCAGCGGAATGGACACCCGCGGGAGAACTGCACGCCGACGGTCGTATAGCGCCCGAGCTTCAGGAGGTCGAACCGCGGCACCGGCGAGCGCTCCAGCGCCACGATGCCGTTCTCCTGGTAGAGCCGCTGGGGCCGACCGAGCTCGTAGTCCGAGCAGAACGCGCGCCAGATGTTCTCGGCCTCGCCGGCCACGACGGTGTCGGCCACCGCCGCATAGCGCTCGGGGCACAGGGAGGCGTAGCTGCCGCCGGCCACGACGCGATAGCCCTGGCCGCGATAGTAGCGCAGCAGTTCCCGCTGGCGGGGGAACTGGACCCCCATGCCGCAGACACCGACGAGGTCGGCCGCCGGATGGAGCGGCACGGTCTCGACGTTCTCATCGACGATCTCCACGGACCAATGCGGCGGGCACAGGGCCGCCAGCGTGGCGAGCCCGAGCGGGGGATTGACTGCGCGCTTGCCGGGCAGGATCCGGCCCAGCGCCCAGCGAAAGCTCCAGAAGCTTTCCGGGAAGCGCGGGTTGACGAGGAGCAGCCGCACGGGCGCTGGCTGGCCCGGCGGCAGCCCGGCCTGAGGCGTCGACGCGTCGGGCACGGTCGGATCCTCCGCTGCGGGGAGACTGTCACGACCCCTGATACGCCTGCGGCGCGCCGCGTATATGACCCGGATCAATATTCTCGCGCGGCGATGGTGTCGAGGCGGGATCGCGCGCGCCCGGCAGACCCGATGCGCGCGCGGCGCGGCCGACACACCGGCCGCTCATCCGGTCGTCACGACCCGTGGCCGCTGCGATCGGCGCCGGTCAGACGGCGGTTCCCGCCGGCAACGCGCCGGCGGCGGGGCGCGGTCCGCAACTCAGAGGCCGAGTTCCCCCCACATGGCGTCGATGCGCCGCGTGACCTCCTCGCTCATCGCGATCGGGCGTCCCCATTCCCGCTGCGTCTCCCCCGGCCACTTGTTGGTGGCGTCGAAGCCGGCCTTGGAGCCGAGACCCGCCACGGGGCTGGCGAAATCGAGATAATCGATGGGCGTGTTCTCCACCAACACGGTGTCGCGCGCCGGATCCATGCGCGTGGCGATCGCCCACATCACCGCCTTCCAGTCCCGCACGTCGATGTCATCGTCGGTGACGATCACGAACTTCGTGTAGGTGAACTGGCGCAGGTAGGACCACACGCCGAACATGATGCGCCTGGCATGGCCGGCGTACTGCTTGCGGATGCTCACCACCGCCACCCGATAGGAGCAGGCCTCCGGCGGCAGATGGAAGTCCACGATCTCCGGGAATGCCTTGCGCAGGATCGGCACGAATACCTCGTTCAGCGCCGAGGCCATGACCGAGGGCTCGTCGTGCGGCGAGCGGCCCATGTAGGTGCCCAGATAGATCGGTCCGCCGCGATGCGTGATGCGATCGATGGAGAAAACCGGGAAGCGACCCTGCGCATTGTAGTAGCCGGTGTGGTCGCCGAACGGGCCCTCCAGCGCCTCCTCGCCGGGCACGACGTGGCCCTCCAGCACGATCTCCGCGGAGGCGGGGACCTGCAGCGGTATGCCCAGGCAGCGGACGACCTCGCTGCGCGCGCCGCGCAGCAGGCCGGCGAACTGGAACTCCGAGATCGTGTCGGGGATCGGCGTCACCGCCGCCAGCATGGTCGCCGGATCGGCGCCGATGGCCACCGCGACCGGGAAAGGCTCGCCCGGCCGGGCCTCGCGCCACTCCTGGAAGTCGATCGCGCCGCCGCGGTGCGGGAGCCAACGCATGATCACCTTGTTGCGCGCGATGACCTGCTGGCGGTAGATGCCGATGTTCAGCCGCTCCCTGGCGGGGCCCCGGGTGATCACCATGCCCCAGGTGATGAGCCGGCCCGCGTCACCCGGCCAGCAGGTCTGCACCGGCAGGCGCGCGAGATCCACCGCGCCGCCCTCGAGCACGTGCTCGTGACAGGGGGCGCGATCGACCGTTCGAGGCGTCACGTGCATCAGCCGGCGGAACTTCGGCAGCCGCTCCAGGGCCTCGCCCACGCCGTTCGGCCAGCGCGGTTCCTTCAGAAAGGCGAGCAGCTCGCCGAGCTCCCGCAGCTCCGCGGTGTTCGTGCAACCCAGCGCCAGCGCCACGCGCTGCGTCGTCCCGAACAGGTTGCCCAGCAGCGGCATCTCCCCACCGGCGGGGCGCTCGAACAGCAGCGCCGGTCCGCCGGCGCGCAGGGTGCGGTGGCAGACCTCCGTTATCTCCAGGCATGGGTCCAGCGTCTGGCGAACGCGGCGCAGATCGCCCATGGTCTCGAGATAGAGGATGAACTCGCGCAGATCCCGGAAGATCATCGCCGCCTGATCCGGATCAACCGATCTTCCGTGCCGACGGACGATAAATCGCCTTCCATGTCCGCCTCCTCCCGCATCTCACGCGCCGCGCGCCTGCTGCGGTGGTCGTTGGGTATCGTGCCCGGCCCACTGCAGGCCCCGGCCGGCGCGCTGCTGTTCAACCATCTCGCCCGCGGCCAGGCGTTCGTCTCGCGCCTGCGCGAGATCGACGGCCGCAGCGTCGCCATCGACGTCACCGATCTGAGGCGCACGGTGTGTTTCCGCATCGATGGCGGGCGCCTGCGCGCGGTGGAAACACGTGCGCCCGACGTCGTCATCCGCGGCGACGTGGAGGGTTTCCTGAGACTCGCCACGCGGCGCGAGGACCCCGACGCGCTGTTCTTCCAGCGCCGGTTGTGCATCGAGGGTGACACCGAGGTCGGCGTGCACGTCAAGAACCTGCTCGACGCGCAGGAGTTCGACTGGGAGGCGCACCTGCGCGCCGTGCTGCCCGCGCCGGTCGCGGAGCGCGCGGTGCGCGGCCTGCGCCGGGCCCGCGCCGCGATCGCCGCACGCTAGCCTCGCTCATCCCACCTGCTCCATCCCCGCGGCACCGTGCCAGTGGCCGTTGCAGTGGGGCGTGGCCGCTTGCGCGGCAAGCTCGCGCGCCGCGGCCGCGGGGTCGAGGCGGCCCACGGCCACCGCGTGCGCGAGGTCGATGATCCGCGCCGTGCCCGCGGACTGCGGTACGATGCGGCCGATGTCGATGCGCAGCGCGGCGAAGTCGTGCCACTGCGCCAGCAGGTTGCAGACGGCCGCGGAGCGGGTCTGGATCCCGTTCAGCACGAGGAAGCTCTGATCCTCCATCGTGGCCAGCGGCAGGCCGTCGGGATACTCGCGGCAGACGAAGGCGCAGGCATCCTTCTGCAGGTTGTGCGCGCGGGCGGTATAGCAGCGGGCCGAGTGGGCGAGCGCGAGCTGGCCGTACACCTGCACCTCCGTCTGCATCTGCAGCAACCGGCGGTCGGTCAGCGCGGCGAGCTGGGCCCTGGAGACCTCCGTCGGCACCACCCAGCGCCGAGCGCCGAGACGCGCGAGCAGCGCCAGCGTCTCGCCGTTGTACACGTTCACGTGCGGGCCGATCACGAACGGCAGTTGGCGTGCACTGAGCAGGTCGACCGCCGCCATGTCGTTGGCCTCCACCAGGAAGCGGCCGTTCTCCACGATGCGCTTCAGCGTCGCGAGCTCGGATTCCGCCTCGATCAGGGTCAGCGTCGAGAGCACCACCTCCTTGCCGGCGCCGGCCAGCGTCGTGGCGATCTCGAGCCAGTCCTCCAGCCGCAGCTCGCGCCGCTTCGAGCAGACGGTCTCGCCAAGATAGACGATGTCGATCGGTGTGGCGGCCATCGACGCGTAGAAGCCGAAGACGCGCGCGCGATCCCAGAACCAGGGTATGGGGGCGAGAGACAGCTTCATTGCCATGGGCGGTGATAGGCGCCGAGGGTGTGGCAGCGGCCCTCGGCCATGGAGTTGAGCTCCTCCAGCCATTCCCGCCGCGGCACGAACCGCGCCGGATCGGCGCAGCAGGCGTCGAGCGCGGCGCGCAGCACCTTGGTGACGCGCGCCACGTAGGCCGGACCGCGCTGCCGGCCCTCGACCTTGAGCGCGGCCACGCCGCCCCGGACCAGCTCGGGGAGGATCTCGATCACGTTGAGGCTGGTGGGCTCCTCGATCGCGTAATAGACGTGGCCGCCGACGCGGTAGCGGCCCTTGCAGATGGTCGGGTAGGCTGCCGGCTGCCCGTCCTGGTAGCGATCGATCAGCATGCCGCCGACGCGCGACTGCCGGCCCGCGGACGTCTCCTCCCAGCGCACGGCCGAGGCCGGCGAGCACACCCCGTGGACGTTCGGAGACTTGCCGGTGACATACGCCGACAGCGCGCAGCGGCCCTCGACCATCACGCACAGGCTGCCGAAGCAGAACACCTCGATCTCCACCGGCACCTTGCCGGCCAGGTTCAGCACCTGCGCGAGCGACAGCACGCGCGGCAGCACCACGCGGCGCACGCCGAAGTGGCGGTGATAGAAGGCGATCGCATGGCGGTTGGTGGCCGAGCCCTGCACCGAGAGGTGCAGCCGCAGGCCGGGGTGCACGCGCACGGCATGGGCCATCAGGCCCGGGTCGGCGAGGATGACGGCGTCCGCCCCGACGGATGCCGCGGTCGCGAGCGCCGCCGTGGCCGCGCGCCAGCGCTCGGCATCCGGGTAGGTGTTGAGCGCCACCAGCACCTGCGCGCCGCGCGCGTGCGCATAGTCCACGCCGAGCGCGGCCTCCTGCGCGCTGAATCCCAGGCCCGGGAAGTTGCGCGCGTTGGTGCCGTCGCGAAAACCGATGTATACGGCATCGGCGCCGTTGTCGACCGCGGCCTTCAGCGCCGGCAGACTGCCGGCAGGGCATACCAGCTCAACCCGCTGGCGCATGGGCCGGCACCGGGAATGGGGTAGCGTCTGTTGCTGGAAGCGAATCGGGCATGCTCATCGTCCCGGAACCATCGATGTCGATTCCCTGTCGCCCGCATCCGCCCCTGGCGCGTCGCCCCGGCCGTCCGCCAGGCGGCGCAGCACCTCGACGATCACGCTGGAGTTCTTCTCGCCGAGACCGGCCCGCATCGCCCGTTCGAAGAGCCTGCCGGCCGCCTCGCAGGTGGGTACGGGCTGACCGAGTTCCGCGGCGAGCCGCAGCCCGTAGGCTGCATCCTTGCATCGCCAGCGCGTGGCGAAATAGATCTCGTCGTGATTGCCCTGCGCGATCCGTTCGGTCTGGTACCTGACCACCGGACTCGCGACGGTGCCCTTGCAGAGCGTCGCGGCGACGAGCGCGAGGTCCAGGCCCGCCCGCTCCGCGGCCGACATCCCCTCGGCCAGCGCCGTGATCTGCGCCGTGGCGATCAGATTGACGATGAGCTTGTAGGCGGTGCCCGCGCCCGGCGGGCCGAAATGCACGAGCTCGCGGGCGTAGGCCTGCAGCAGCGGCCGGGCCTGCTCGAGCGTCGCGCTGCCGGCGCCGGCGAGCACCGTCAGTTCGCCGGCCGCGGCGCCATCCGGGCCGCCGGTGACGGGACCGTCGATGAACGGCACTCCGGCGTTCGCGAGCACGCCACTCAGCTCCCGGATCCAGCCGTGCGAGAGGGTGGAGTGCTCGATGGCGATCACCCCGGCGGAGGCGCGCCCCGCCAGCGCCCCGCGTGCGCCCAGCCAGATCTCGCGCGAGGCCTCGTCATCGCCGACCATGGAGATGACGAACCTCGCCCCGGCGACCGCCTCCGCCGCGCTGCCGGCGAGGGTCGCACCCGCCTCCCGCAGCGGCGCGGCCTTGCCCGCGGTGCGGTTGCAGACCGTGACCTCGTGGCCGCGGGCGAGCAGGCGCCGGACCATGGCCGATCCCATGACCCCCGTGCCGAGAAATGCAACCGTGGACATGTGCGCGCGAGTCCGCCGGCTAGCCCATGTAGGTCTCGACGTAGCGGCGCGCGTACTCGTTGAACGCCGCCTCCGCCTCCGGACCGTCGCCTTCGCAGATCCGGATATCGTCCCACTCGCTCTTCGGGAACTTCACGTAGAGCGGGAAGGCGCGATGCAGGCCGATGAGCTCGCGGCGGCGCAACTGCGGCATGTCCATCGTCGGTCCGAGGCGGTAGTCCATGGCGATGTCCTCCGCGCCGATGTAGCCCTCGGTCTCGCAGACCTCGCGCAGGGTGCAGCCGCGGTAGGGGCTGAAGAAGCTGACCATCACCCCGTGCGGCTGGATGCGCCGGTCGAGCTCGATGGTCTCGAAGATCATCTCGCGCGTCTCGGTCGGGAAGCCGATGATGTTGTTGGCGCTCACCCGGATGCCGGTGTCGGCGAGCAGGTCGAAGGCCTTGATGATGGTGTCGTTGGAAACGTTTCGGCCCAGCACGTTGCGCCGCAGCTCGTCGTTGCCGCTCTCCACGCCGACGCTGATCCCCTCGCAGCCGACGTCCTTCAGGATCTGGACCTTGCCCGTCGAGATCGATTCCGGGCGCGCCTCGACCCAGAACGGCAATCCGACCTCCGGGTAGCGGCGCGCGAACTCCTCCACGCGCTTGCGGCTGGTGGTCAGGAAGCTCTCGGCGACGAGATAGACGTATGCGAGGTTGTATTTCTCCTTCTTCTCCAGCATCTCGTCGACGAGGCGTCCGATGTCCTGCTCGCGGTAATAGCCGCCCAGGGGACCGTAGAGCTGATCGAATCCGGAGTTGATGCAGTAGGTGCAGGTGTAGGGGCAGCCGCGGTTCATCTCGAAGGTTCCGGTCACCGAGATCCTGCCGCCCATGGGCTTCCAGAACCGCCGCCGGTCGTAGACCTCCCAGTCCTGAAACGGCAACTGGCGCATGTCGATGCCGGGGCGCACCGGGTTCTTGTAGAGCTTGCCGTCGCGCTTGACCCAGATGTTGCCGATGGCGGTGATATCTTCGCCCCGGCGCATCGTCTCGCACAGTTCCATGAGCGGCAGCTCGCCCTCGCCCACGCACACCATGTCGATCGCCGCGTGCCGCATGACGATATCCGGCGCGAAGGTCGGATACACGCCGCCGGCGATCGTCGGGATGCCGGTGTGGCGTATCGCCTCGAGCAGCCTCAGCCCCAGCGGGAAGGTCACTTCGATGCACGACAGCCCGATGAGATCCGGCTTGTAGGACTCGACGAGATTGCGGAAATCCTCCACGACGTCGCCCGGCTCGGGGAGAATGCCAAGCTCGGCGAAGTCCGTTTTTCTCACCTGCAGGGCCTGTGCCCGCGCCTCGTCTCCGGTCTTCTCGGCGGTCCGGTAGAAGGTGGTGTCGAACAGTCTCACCTCGACGCCGCTGTTCTTCAGACACGCGGCCAGTATCCCGATGCCGGCGGTCACGAGCGTGTCCAGCATGGTGTTGCAGTTGACGAGCAGTACCCTGAAATCCTTCATGCCGATGCCCCTGGAAACGGTTGATTGTCTTTGGCGTGGCGCCGGACCAGTCCGGCGATCCAGTCGTAGCCCTCGCGTATCTCCGTCGTCAGCTCCTCGACGGGATACTCGAAGACGATGTTGATCCGCGGATTGTGCTCGAGCACGACCCGCATGGTCTCCTCGATGTCGACCCAGCCCTGCTCGGGCCTCTGCGTCGGGTGCAGCGGAACGTGCCCGCGATGCAGCGGATCCCCGGGGCCGCGCGTGTTCCACAGGTGCATGGAACGGGCCCTCGGTGCCAGCGCCCGTATGTCCTCCATGTACGAACGCTGCCGGATCCGGGCTCCCAGCGACGCGTGGCCGGTGTCGATGCAGATCCCGAGCTGTGGACAGCCGTTCATGGCCGCGAGGAAATCCGCGGGACCGGGGAACGCGCTCGAGTAGGCGGCGAACTCGATGTCGATCGGCATCGCGTAGCGCTCGCTCAGCGCCGCCAGCCGGATGCAGGCCGCGCGCGCCAGTTGTATCGCGTAATCCCGATCGGTGGTGTCCGTCTTCCCATAGGTGAGGTGCGTCACCACGTACTGCGCGTTCCATTCGCGCGCGTGGCCGACCGTCTCTTCTATCACGCGGAACGAGAGATTTCGCAGCGCGGCGTCCTCGTGGAGAAAGAAGCAACTGACGCCGCTGTGGCGGAAGTACGACGGCCGGGGCATGGGGGCGTGGAAGCTCAGTCGCGTGTAGCCCTGCCGGGTCAGGCCGGCCAGCGTGTCCCGCAGCCCGTCCCAGGACTGCTGCGGAAAGTCGAACAGCTCCACGCCGCCCAGCCCGCGGTGCAGGAGCCGCTCGGCGATCGTTTCAGTCGTTTGCATGGCCCGGCGCACCCCGCCAGCGCGCGACTTCCACGAGGTTGGTGTTGAAGGTCGATCCCCCGCCCATGTCGCCCGGCAGGTCCGGCGTGGTGTGGTTGGCGTTGCGGCGCTCCGGGTAGCGCTCGTCCCACCACAGTCCCGTGGCGACGACCACGCCCGGGCGTACGCCGTCGTCGACGGCCGCCCACAACACGAACTCACCGCGGTCGTTGAACACCCTCACCTCGTCGTCGTGCGCGATGCCGCGGGCCTGTGCGTCGTGCGGGTGGATGACCAGCGTGGGGCGATCCTCACGGCGCTCCCAGCCGCGGCCGCGCGCGTGGCTGGACTTGTGAAACGAGCAGGACGCGGGGGTGATGAGATACAGCGGGTAACGCTGGTGGAGCGACGGCGTGAGCTCCCTGCCTTCCCGCGGCGGGACATACGCCGGGAGCGGATCGAAGCCGTCATCGGCCATGCGCCGCGAGTGGAATTCGATGCGTCCCGACGGCGTCGGGAAGCGGTCGTCCCGCACCATGGCGTGCGCCGCCTCGACGGTGGCGGGACACCAGCCGTCCTCGAGCAGCCGCCCGGCGCTGACGCTCGCGAGGGCGGGGTGCCCCAGCCCGAGTATGTCCTCGATCACCTCCCAGGCGTCCTGACGGAAGCACGGATCCCGGAAACCCATCGCCTCGGCGAGCAGCCGGAACGTATCGAGATTGGAGCGCGACTCGCCCACGGGCTCGATGGCGGGGCGGTTCAGCATGACGCCGAAGTGATAGTAGGAGAAGAGCAGATCGAGATTCTCCGCGTGCGACGTCGCGGGCAGAACGATGTCCGCGTACCTCGCCGTGTCGGTCAGGTACTGCTCGTGCACGACGGTGAACAGGTCCTCGCGCGCGAGCCCGCGGCGCAGCCGCTCCTGGTTGTAGAGAGTCGCCGCGGGGTTGCCGTTGAACACGTAGAGGCTGCGCACGCCGGCGTCCGGCCCGGTCAGCATCGCGCCGAGCTCGATCATGTTGTAGCCGGCAGGCGGGTTCGGACGCATCGCGACGCCCTCCAGCGCCTCGGTCTCCACGGGGAAGGCCGTGCTGGTGGGAAAATAGGCGCCGCCGCCGCGTTGCGCCCATGCACCGGTCAGCGCCGGCAGACAGGAAATGGTGCGCACCGTCATGCCGCCGTTGCTGTGGCGCTGACAGCCCGGTCCTATATATATGAATGAATTCTCCGTCGAGGCGTACCACGCGGCCAGCGTCTCGATGTCCGCGGCCGGCACGCCGGCGATCCCCTCCACGATCGCAGGGGGGTAGCCGGCCACGCGCTCACGGAGCTGCTCGAAACCGAGCGTATGGCGCTCCACGAACGACCGATCGTGGAGGTCATCGCGAATGATCACGTGCATGATGGCCAGGGCGAGCGCCGCATCGGTGCCGGGACGCGGCTGAATGACGAGATCGGCGCGACTCGATCCCTTTACCTGCATCGGATTGATAACCACGAGTATCGCGCCGCGCGCCTGGGCCTCGTGCACCAGCGCCTGCTGATGAATGTTGGTGCAGGCGATGTTGCAGCCCCACAGCACGATCAGCTCGCAGTCGGCGACGGAACGCGGGTCGGCGCCGATGGAGGACCCCATGGTGTAGTCGAAACCCGTGCGGCCGGCCTTGGTACAGATGGTGCGCTCCAGCTGCAGCGAGCCCAGGCGGTTGAAGAAGCGTCGCCCGGCGATGCGGCCATTGACCAGCCCCTCGGTGCCGGACCCGAAGAACGGAAGGATCGATCGCGGCCCGGATTCGGCGATGATCGACTGCCACCGTCCGCGGATCTCCTCGATCGCCGCCGTCCAGGATATCCGCTCGAATTGAGCGCTGCCCTTCGGCCCGCGTCGACGCAGCGGGTGCTGCAGGCGATCCAGGGAATGAATGCGCTTCGGGGACAGCGCGAACTTGCGGCAGATGAAGCCTCGGGTCGTGGGGTGATCCGGGTTGCCCTCGATCCTTCGCAGCCTGCCTTCGCGCACGTGATACAGCACGCTGCAGCAGTCCGGGCAGTCATGCGGACAGACGCCGCGTACCACGCCATCGAGCGGCGGAATGAAGCGATCGGCGCCGGAACGCGCTTCCCTGGTGCTCATCGCCGCGCCTCGAGCCGGCCGGCCCGCCACGTGGCGCGAAGAGAATGAACGTTCAATGCGGCAATGGACACGGGTTGATCTGGAAGGCGTGCATGGTCTTGGCCGCGCCACTATTTCATCTGGCTCATCGTGCCGACATGACTTTGATCAAGAGGCAAACGGCGCGCGATCCCGCCTGCCACGCGTGCTGCAGCGCGCCTGGAGCGAGTCTTGGCTGCTCTCGACCACCTCCTGGTTATGATGAACCTTGATATGAATCAAGAATCGTTTTGCCTCGAAGGAACTCTCGCGAAGACAGTGGGTTGCAAACGACGCCGGGCAGAAAATTCGTGGCATCAACCTTGCTGATTCCTGCTTGGCCTTCACTCGTGCAGCGAGGCGAGGGAGGCGACATGCACGGTGCATCCATACATCACACGAAGAGAGGAGAAGACAATGAGCTGGGTCGATCCCGCGTACTGCGATCTGCGTCTTGGCTTCGAAGTCACTGCGTACGTCTACGTGCGCTGACCGCTGGTAGCAGGGAAAGGCCGGGAGGATGGTCCGACCCGGCCTTTCTTCATCTCCGGCGTCCGCGCATCGCTCCATCCGTCCCTCTCCACACCGTATGACCGAGAACAACACCGTCGCGGCCGGTGACGTGCCGCAGCTGAACCCGCTGTACCTGCTGCGCTGGGAGGAACCGCAGCAGGCCCACGTGATGCTCTACCCGGAGGGCGTGGTCAAGCTCAACGAGACCGCCGCGGCCATCCTGCTGCTGTGCGACGGGCAGCGCACCGCCGCCGACATCGTCGCCGATCTCAACAGCCGCTACACCAACGCCGATGTGTCCGCCGGCGTGTACAGATTCCTGGAGACTTCTCATGCCAAAGGCTGGATCAGGATTAAGTCTTGACGGCGACCGCATTCCGATGTGGCTCGTCCTCGAGCTCACCTACCGCTGCCCGTTGCACTGCGCCTGGTGCAACAATCCGCTGGACTTCGACAACTACCGCAACGAGCTGAGCACGGAGGAGTGGAAGCGCGTGCTGCGCGAGGCACGCGCCATGGGCTCGCTGCAGCTTGGCTTCTCCGGCGGCGAGCCGCTGCTGCGCGAGGATCTCGAGGAGCTGGTGGGCGAGGCGGACGGCCTCGGCTTCTACACCAACCTCATCACCTCCGGCATCGGGCTGAGCCACGAGCGGCTGCAGGTCCTGAAAGCCAAGGGGCTGAAGCAGATCCAACTGAGCCTGCAGTCCAGCGATCGCGCCATCACCGACTCGCTGGTCGGGGCCAAGGCCTTCGACGCCAAGCTCGCCGCGGCGCGCGAGATCAAGAAGCACGGCTTCCCGATGGTGCTGAACGTGCCGATCTGCCGGCAGAACATCGATCAGACCGAGGAGATCCTGAAGCTGGCCGAGGATATCGGCGTGGACTACCTGGAGTTCGCCAACATCCAGTACTACAACTGGGCGCTGCTGAACCGCTCGGAGTTCCTGCCCACGCGCGAGCAGATCGCCAGCGCCGAGGCCGCGGTGGCGCGCACGCGCGAGCGGCTGGGCAAGAAGATGACGATCTACTTCGTCATCCCGGACTACTTCGACGAGCGCCCCAAGGCCTGCATGAACGGCTGGGGGGCGATCCACCTCACCATCGCCCCGGACGGCAGCGCGCTGCCGTGCCAGGAGGCGCGCGTGATACCCGGCCTGGAATTCCCCAGCGTGCGCGATACCCCGCTCGCCTGGATCTGGCACGAATCACCGGTGTTCAACGAGTTCCGCGGCGATTCCTGGATGAAGGAGCCGTGCCGCAGCTGCCCGGAGAAGGAGCAGGACTTCGGCGGCTGCCGCTGCCAGGCCTACCTGCTCACCGGCAACGCGGCCAACACCGATCCGGTGTGCGCGAAATCGCCGCAGCATCACCTGGTGGTCGATGCAGTCGCCGAGGCGACCGCGCCCGGGCGCCGCCATCGCCCGATCGTCATGCGCCGCCGTGACAGCATCAACACCATGTTCATGGGCTGCGGCGGATGAGGCTCCCTCACGACACCCTGGAGGGCACCGTGATCTGCGGCGTGCTGCTGACCGCGGTGCTGTACGCGCTGCTGCGGATGATAGTTTAGGCAGACATATGCGCACGCGGGGTGGCGCGGCGTGACGCTCGTGGAACTCGACGTGGTGGCCCGCTGGCTGCACCTGCTCGGTCTGCTGGTGTGGATCGGCCACAATTACGCCAACGTGATCCAGCGGCCGCGCTATGTGGCCGTCGATCCGATGGACGAGGACGCGACCGGCCAGCTCTTCATGCAGGCGGCAAGGCGCGAGCACGGCACCTTCCGCTACGCCTCTCTGGTCGTCCTGGCGAGCGGCCTCTACATGCTGTGGTTCCGCGGCATCGTCGCCGACGCGCTCGCGCTGCGCGGGCAGTTCGCCGTGCTGGGCCTGGGCGTGTGGATCGGCCTGCTGATGACGGCCAACCTGTGGTTCGTGCTGTGGCCGCATCAGAAAAAGGTGCTGGGCTTCGTACCGGCGCCGCACGCGGAACGGGTGCGCTGCTCGCGCATCACCTTCCTGTCCTCGCGCACGAACACGATCCTTTCCTTCCCTGCGGTGTTCCTGATGATCGCCGGCGCGCACGCGCCGATGCTGTTCTGAACGCCGAGCCGATCGCGCGGCCGCCATGAACCGGATCCACAACTTCTCATCCGGCCCCTCCTGCCTGCCGGAGGAGGTGCTGCAGGAGATCCGCGAGGAGATGCTCGACTGGCACGGCAGCGGCATGTCGGTGCTGGAGATGCCGTTCTCCTGCCCGGAGTACCGCGCGATCGCCGCGGCGGCCGAGCGTGACCTGCGCGCGCTGCTCGAGGTGCCGGCGAGCCATCGCATCCTCTTCCTGCAGGGCGGCGCCTACGCGCACTTCGGCATCCTGGCGATGAACCTCCTGACGCCCGGGCGCGGCGCCGACTACGTCGTGACCGGCCTGTGGTCGGAGCGCGCGGCGGCCGAGGCGCGGCGCCATGGCGCGGTGCGCATCGCGGCGAGCGCTGCGCGCGAGGGCTACCGCGGCATACCGCCGCGCGAGAGCTGGCAGCTCGACCCCGCCGCCGCCTACTGCCACCTCACCACCAACGAGACCGCCCACGGCGTGCAGTTCCGCGAGCTGCCGAACACGGGCACGGTACCGCTGGTCGCCGACGTGACCTCGGACTTCCTGACGCGGCCAATCGACGTCTCCCGCTGCGGCCTGCTCTACGCCAGCGCACAGAAGAATGCCGGCTGCGCCGGCCTGACCATCCTCATCGTCCGCGAGGCCATGCTGCGCGACGCCGCGGACCTCGCGTCGTCCGTGTTCGACTACCGCCGGCAGGCCGGGAGCAACGGCTGCGTCAACACGCCGCCCACCTTCAGCGTCTACTGCGCCGGACTGATGTTCGCCTGGATGCGACGCAACGGCGGGGTCCCGGCCTTCGCGCAGGCGGCTGCCCGCCGCAGCGCGTGTCTCTACGCGGTGATCGACGGGAGTCCGCTCTATCGCTGTCCGGTCGACCCGGCGCACCGATCTCAGGTGAACCTCTGCTTCCGGCTGCCCAGCGGCGAGCTGGAGCGCGAGTTCCTGGATGAGGCGGCACGGCACGGCCTGCATCATCTCGAGGGACATTCCGCCGTCGGCGGCATACGGGTGAGCCTGCACAACGCGACGCCTGATTCCTCGGTGGAGGCCCTGCTCGCTTTCATGCGCGACTTCGCCGCGCGCCGGCGGGCGGCAGCCTGACGAAGTGGCGCCCGCGACGGGGCGGCCGGTCCATGTGATGGGCATCGAGTTTGCCCATCCCGTAGGCGTGGCGGCGGGCTACGATCGTGATGGCAGCCGGTCGGCCGAACTGTCGGCGGCGGGCTTCGCCTTCGTCGAGGTCGGCACGATCAACGTCACGGCCGGTACTGGCGCGAACGCAATGCTGCAACCGGTGGTCGAGAATCTCTCCTGCTATCGTCTGCGATCGGCGCCGTGGTCCGGCGTGCACGGCGCCGCGATCGGCGTCAGCCTCGGCAGCCTGCGCGAGCCGTTCGACGCGGTTGCCGCGGCGGAGATCGCCGTCGGCGCACGTGCTCTCGCGCCGCTCGCCGACTATCTCGTCGTGAACCTGAGCCGTCCCGGCAGCGCGTGCCGCGACGGGGCCGCCGGCACGCATTCGCTGCGATCGGCGCTGGAGCACATACGGGCGCAGGTCGACGCGAGCGGCCGCGCGCTCGCGCGGCGCATTCCCCTGCTCGTCAAGGTCGCTGCGCTGCCGGGCGACGCCGATCCGGTGCCGGAAGGGGCGCGGCTGGCTGCCGCGCTGGGATACGACGGCGTGGTGAGCGCCTTCGAACGCTGGCCGTCAGCCGAATCGGTCTGTGACCGGATCTCGACGTTGCGTGAGCGGCTTGCCGGCACTGCGCTCCTCGCCGTGGGCGGCGTGCGCACCGCGGAGACCGCGCGCCGCTACCTGCGGGCCGGCGCCGATCTCGTCCAGGTCTACACCGCGGTGGCGGAATCCGGCCCGCCGGTCGCGTACACGCTGCTCGCGGCAACGACGCCGCCGACCCGGACGTAAGCCGGCCGGCAGGCGCGGGCACCTCGCGGATCATCCCGGGGAACGCGGTCTATACTTCGGGAATTCGCCGCATCGGGAACAAGGGGGGCCTGCATGGGGGCATGCATGAAGAGGCTGGGCCGCTGCGCCGCGTTCAGCCTGGCGCTGAGTTCCAACGTCCATGCGATCACCGCGGGAACGGTGGACGTCCTCAACACCTACTCCTCGGTCGGTTACACGGTGACCGGCACCGGGGGGCTGGGCAGCGTCGTCGCCCTCGATCCGTTTTGGGTCCTGACGGCCGCGCACGTGGTCGAGACGAACCCGGTACTCCTGGTCATGGGCGACCCGAACACCTCTGCGGAAGGGCTCTACTTCTTTTTCGACGATGTCATCGTTCACCCCGACTACGTCGCCGGTCAGTTCCATGACGATCTGGCACTGATCAACCTGAGCGCCATCAAACCGATTGAACCGGTTCCGGGCGTCGTCGATGCCTCCTTCGCCACGCTGTCGAACGTGGCTCTCCATGGCGGTCTGCCGGCGACGGCGACGCTCACGGGCTATGGCCTGACCGAGGTCGACGGAATTTTTGACGGCCGCGCGCCGATCCTGCGGCGTATCGGCGTTGCCGCCACCGATCCCGTCGGGCCGTCGCCGCCGCCGCCCTTCGACCCGGGCTTTCCCTTCGATTGTTCGCAGCCGATGCTGCTGTGCACCTACGACATCTCGGGCGGCGCGCCGGGTGACAGCGGCGGGGCGATGTGGCTCGATTACGGCGGCGAGCCGGTGGTGGCGGCGATCATGTCGTACGTCTTCGACCAGAGCGATCTCCTCCCGCCGCCCCAAACGCCGAACTGGGACGACGGCTACTGGACGGTCGGAACCTCCGTCGCGTATTACCAGGACTGGATCCGCTCCTACGTCCCCAATGCCCTGTTCGGCGGCGCGCCGGTGCCCATACCTGCCGCCTTCTGGCTGCTCGGCAGCGCGCTGGTGGTCATGGGCGCGGTCGGCCGCCGGCGCCAGGCGCGCGGATCGGTGACTCCCGGCTAGGGGAACAGCGCGCGCAGCTCCGCGACCAGCTCGCCGACGTCGGCCACCAGGCCGACCCGGGCCACGCCGAAGATCGCCGCATCCGGATCCCTGTTGACAGCGATGATGGTTTCCACGTGCTTCATCCCGGCCAGGTGTTGCACCGCCCCGGAGATCCCGAGCGCGAGGTACAGCCTGCAATTCGTCGCGGTGCGGCCGGACTGTCCGATCTGCCTGGACTTCGGCAGCCAGCCCGCGTCGACGATCGGCCGCGAGCAGGCGAGCGTCGCGCCCATCCGCTCGGCCAGGCTCGCGACCTCCTCGGCCGTGGCGCGGTCGCCGATGCCCCGGCCCACCGCGACGAGAAATTCCGCCGCACCGACGTCGACATCGCCGCCCGCTTCCGGCTCGATGTAGCCGCGGTGCTCGCTGTTCATCGGCCCGCCCGGTACCTCGAGGGTCGTCACCGGCACGCCGGCGGGCCGGGCCGCCGGCGGGAAGCTCCCCGGCCGCACCGTGATCACCACCGTCTGCCTGCCCGGGAAATCCAGCTCCACGCGCACCTTCTCGCGGTACGCGGACCTGGTCGCGACGAGGCCCTCGCCGTCGCAGCGCAGGGCGAACACGTCGCTCGCGTATCCATGGCCGCCGGTCGCCCCGATGGCCGGCGCGTAGCTGATCCCGTCAACGCTGTGCGGTATCAGCACCAGGCGTGCTCCGCGTGCCGCGATCAGCGCCGCGCCGACCGCGGCGTAGCACTCCGGCTGGAACTCCCCGATCGGGGCCGGCACGAGGAGCAGCTCGTCGACGCCCTCCAGGCTCAGTGCCGGCGCCAGGAGGTCCGGCCGCGCGCCGATGATCGCGACCTCCACGCGCGCCCCGAGCCCCTCGCGAACGGCGAGCGCCGCGGAGACGAGCTCCCGCGTCACCGGCCGCACGACGCCGCCGCGGTGCTCGGCGATCACGAGGATCGCGCTCACCACGGGCCTCCCCGGATCTCCCTGATCAACGCCGCCAGCGCCGCGGCCTGCTCGCCGACATGGCCCTCGATCATCCTCGGCCTCGGCCGCGGCGGCACGTACATGCGGCGCACGCGCGCGGCCCTGGCCGCGGCGATCGCCGCGCCGTCGATCGCCAGATCCTCGAGTGCCGGCGTGTCCACGGACCTGCCGGCCGCCTGGGTGATGCCGCGCAGCGAGGCATAACGCGGCGTGTTGATGCCGACCTGGATCGTCAGCACGGCCGGGCACCGTATGCGGATGCACTCCTCCAGGCCGCCCTCGAGCTCGCGCCGCGCGAGCGCCTCGCCGGCATCGGCGCCGAGCTCGAGCGCCCGCACGACGGCCGCCCAGGGCCACGCCAGCAGCGCCGCCAGCGCCACGCCCGTCTGCGCCTGGCCATGGTCGGCGCCCTGGACGCCGGTCAGCACCAGCGCAGGCTGCTCGCGGCGCACGATCGCGGCGAGCACGTGGGCGATCATCATGCCGTCGCAGTCCTGCAGGCTCTCGTCCCACGCCCGCACGCCCCGGTCCGCGCCCTTCGCCAGGCATTTGCGCAGCTCCGCGGTCGCATCCTCGGCACCCACGGTCACGGCCACCACCTCGATATCCCCGCTGCCGCGTTCCCGGATGCGCAGCGCCTCCTCCAGGGCGTAGTCATCCCACTCGTTCAGATCGCGGTCGCAGTAGTCCCGGTCCACGTCGAGGCCGTCGGCGCGCATCTCGAACTCCTCGTCCAGGTTCAGGACCTGCTTCACGCAGACGAGTATCCTCATGGCCGGCCGCAGCCTCCGCGATCGGCGCCGCTGCGCCTCATGCCCTGACGCGCTCCATGGCCGGGTCGTAGAGCGGGCGCAGATGCACCCGCGCCGGCACCCGCACCGTGGCGACCTCGAGCTCGTAATCGCCCGTCTCTAGGTAGTCGCGATCGACGCCGCCGGGGTTGCGCACGTACCCGTAGCCGATGTTGGCGTTCACGGTATAGCCGAACCCGCCGCTGGTCAGCCAGCCCACGCGTTCGCCGTTGCGGTATATGGTCTCGCGCCCGAGCAGAACCACTTCCGGATCCTCGACCGTGAAGCCTGCCAGACTCTTCGCGAG
>WBZR01000766.1_pt1 | contig 47014 bp, 48 predicted proteins | sample 5204231 | NCBI WGS metagenome assembly WBZR01 (sample SAMN12412403, study PRJNA552823) | activated sludge metagenome | isolation source: activated sludge from anammox sidestream of wastewater treatment plant... | place: USA: Virginia | collected 2017-08 | reverse complement strand
GCTCGGCGGCGTGTTCGCAGCCGCCCTGCTGGCCGGCTGTGCTGCCCCGTCGACGTCGGGCCACACCTACACCTCCGGCGAGGCGCGCCGGCCGATGCAGGTGCAGATGGGCGTCATCCAGGCAATCCGCGAGGTTCGCCTGGAGCGCGAGCATCAAACCGGCGCCGGCACCGCGGCCGGCGCCGTCGTCGGTGGAGTCGCCGGATCGAACGTCGGCCGCGGTCGTGGTGCGATCGTCGGTTCGGTGCTCGGCGCCGTGGCCGGCGGCGTGGTCGGCAGTCACGCCGAGCAGTCACTCAGCAATCGCACGGCACTGGAACTCACGGTACGCACCGATGCCGGCCGCATCTTCGCGGTCGTCCAGGAAGCGGATGGCGAGACGTTCTCGCCGGGCCAGCGGGTGCGCATCCTCACCGATCCGGTGCGCGGCACGACGCGCATCTCGCAGTGAAGATGACGGCACTGGGCTAACATCGCGTTCCCGCGTTACCGATCCCCGATGGCACCATGATCGACACCACCCTCGAGCGCTTCAAGGCCGACGTCATCGACGCGTCGATGCAGACTCCGGTGGTGCTCGACTTCTGGGCGCCGTGGTGCGGGCCGTGCAAGACGCTCGGCCCGATGCTCGAGAAACTCGAGCAGCAGTACGGCGGCCGCTTCAAGCTGGTGAAGGTCGACACCGACGCGCAGCCTGAACTCGCGCAGCACTTCCGCATCCGCTCGATCCCCACCGTCTACGGCTTCGTCAACGGCCAGCCGGTCGATCAATTCCAGGGCGCGCTGCCCGAAGGCCAGTTGCGCGAGTTCATCGACCGGCTGCTACCGAACCCGGGCGACGTCGAAGTCGAACAGGCGATGCAGGCGATCGAACGCGGCGACCACGCAGCCGCGGTCGAACACCTGCAGAAAGCGCTCGCCAGCGATCCGGCCAACGACCATGCGCGGCTGATGTACGCGCAACTGCTGCTGCAGGACAACGACGCCGGCGCGGCACAGGCGCAACTCGCGCGGCTGTCGCCCGAATCGCAGCAGGACCCGCAGGTGAAGGAACTGGTCGAACAGGTGCGACGGCGACTCACCGAGGGCATCGCTCCGCCCCCGCCCGGGCTGCTCGGGCGCGTGGCCGACCAACCCGACGACCTGCAGGCGCGCCTCGACCTCGCGCGGCACTACATCGAGCACAAGACCTGGGCGCCCGCGCTCGAGCAACTGCTCGAGATCGTGCGGCGCGATCGCGCCTTCGGCGACGACGCGGGCCGCAAGACGATGATCGAAGTGTTCGGACTCGCTGCGGCGCAGCCCGAACTCGTCTCGGAATGGCGACGCCGGCTCAGCTCGGTGCTGTTCTGACGAGGGGAGCGCGCAGCATGGGCAGTTTCGTCGAACTCGCCGCCGCCGATGGGCATCGCTTCGCGGCCTGGCAGGCCACCCCGCAGGGCAAGGCGCGCGGCGCGCTCGTCGTCGCGCCCGAGATCTTCGGCGTCAACAGCCACATTCGCGCGGTCACCGACGGCTATGCGGCCGACGGCTACCTGGCGATCGCACCGGCGCTGTTCGATCGCGTGCAGCGCAACCACGAAACCGGCTACGCGCCCGACGAGATCCAGGCGGGCGTGGCGATCATGCAGCGCATCGACTTCGACGCTGCACTGAAGGACGTGGCCGCGGCGATCGCGCACGGGGCATCCGCGGGACGCGTGGCAATCGTCGGCTATTGCTGGGGTGGCACCGTCGCCTGGCTGGCGGCGGCGCGCCTGGCGGGCCTGGCCGCCGCCGTGCCGTACTACGGCGGCGACATGCCGAACCACGCGGACGAATCGCCGCAGTGCCCGGTGCTGTGCCACTTCGGCGAGCGCGACAAGTCGCCGTCGCCGGCGCAGGCGCGCGCGCTGCTGGCCAGGCACCCGGAGGTGGCCGCGCATTTCTACGACGCCGGCCACGGCTTCAACTGCGACCAGCGCCCCTCGTACGACGCGGCGGCGTCGGGGCTCGCGCGCACGCGCACGCTGGCGTTTCTCGCACAGCACGTCGGCTGACGCGCGGGCGCGCGGCGCACCGACGGGTGCCCAGGCACGGGATCCGCGTCGCGTCATGCGCCGCGCGAGCCGGCGCGCCGTCAGTGCGCGCTGCCGGCCCGCTCCTTGTCGCGCAACTCGGTCTTGAGCACCTTGCCGTAGGCGTTCTTCGGCAGCGCCTCGACGAAACGATAGCGGCGTGGTCGCTTGAAGCGCGCGATCTGCTCCAGGCAGTGCGCGTCGAGCTCGTTCTCGCCGACCGGCGCGTGCGTCACCAGCCAGGCGACGACGATTTCGCCCCATTCGGCATCGGGCGCGCCGATGACGCTGACCTCGGCCACCGCAGGGTGCCGCAGGAGCGCCTCCTCGACTTCGCGCGGATAGACGTTGCTGCCCCCGCTGATGATCAGGTCGTGCTCGCGATCGAGCAGCGTCAGGAAGCCATCGGCGTCGAAGCGGCCGATGTCGCCGGTACGCAGCCAGCCATCGCGCAGCGCCTGCTCGGTGGCGTGCGGCTGGTTCCAGTAACCCTTCATCACGACTTCGCCGCGCACGCAGACCTCGCCCGCCTCGCCTGCCGGCAACGGCGTGCCGTCGGGCGCGCGGATCGACACCTCGACCATCGGCTGCGGATAGCCGACCGAGGCCAGTCGCTCGCGATGGCGCGGATGCGCGCGATCCTCGATCACGTGCTGCGGGAGTACCGTGATGGTCATCGGGCTCTCGCCCTGCCCGTAGATCTGCGCCAGGTGCGGACCGAGCACCGCACAGGCATCCTCGACGTCGGCCAGGTACATCGGCCCGCCGCCGTAGACGATGGTCGCCAGACCGGACAGCGGCCGCGGCTGCCCCCGCGCCCAGTCGACCAGTCGGCGCACCATCGTCGGGGCGGCGAACAGCGAAGCGTTGCCCCAATGGGCGGCGAGCGCCGCGATCTCGACGCCGTCGAATCCGCCGGACTCGGGCAGCACGTTCACCCCACCCTGCAGCACGTAGGGCAGGTGATACATCCCGCTGCCGTGCGACAGCGGCGCCGGGTGCAGCATCGTGTCGCCCGGCGCCACCGGCTGCACCTCGGCGAGGTAGGCGAGCGTCATCCAGCGCAGGTTGCGGGCGCTGAGTCGTACGCCCTTGGGCTTGCCGGTGGTGCCGCTGGTGTAGAACAACCAGGCGTCGTCGTCCTCGCTGCGAACGGCCATCGGCGCCGGCGCGTACGCGTGTCGCCCGGTGGCGGCATCGAGGAACGGATGCCGGTCGATGATCCGGCATGCGCCCGGCACGTGGCCGGCGAGCCGGTCGGCGTGGCTGGCGTCGGTAAAACAGATCGTCGCGGCACAGTCGGACAGGATGAACGCGGCTTCGCGCCCATGCAGCCGGGCATTGATCGGCACCGCCACCATGCCGCCCCACCAGACGCCCCACAGCAGCCGCAGGTAGTCGGGCTGATTGCCGAGGAAAAAGCCGACGCGGTCGCCCGGCGCCAACCCCTGTTCGTGCAGCCACGCCGCGGCACGCGCAGCGCTGGCGGCGAACGCGCGGTAACTGCAGACGGCAACGCGGCCGCGTGCGATCGCAGGGCGCTCGCCGAACACCGCTGCGCTGCGTTCCAGCCAATGCGCGAGGTTCATCGTCATCTCCCGTGCGAGCCGGTACCATTGATTCTGCCATGCACGACTCGCCCGACGACGCCGAGCGCGCCCGATCCGCGCCCCCGAGGCGGCCGCTGCTGCGGCGCCCCGGGTTCTGGCTGCTGGCCATCGTGCTGCTCGCCGGCGGGTACTGGGCCATCGATCTCGCGAGACGGCCGCCACCGGCCGAGGCGCCCGGCACCGGGGCGCCGGACACCGCTCGCACCGAGGCGCCCGGCGCCGCTCGCACTGACGCACCGGGCGCTGGTCGCGCCTCGACGTCCGGCGCCGGCCGGGGCGGCGAACGCGCGATCCCGGTCACGGTAGCCGTCGTCGAGCGCGCCGACGTGCCGGTGGCGCTCGATGCGCTGGGTACCGTCACGTCGCTGCGCACGGTCACCGTGCGCTCGCGCGTCGACGGCCAGTTGCTGCGCGTGAACTTTCGCGAAGGACAGATGGTCAAGGCCGGTGAACTGCTGGCCGAAATCGATCCGCGGCCGTTCCAGGTGCAGCTCGAGCAGGCGCAGGGACAACTGGCGCGCGATCGCGCGCTGCTGGAAAACGCACGGCTCGACCTGGAGCGCTACCGCACGCTGGTCACGCAGGAGGCCGCCAGCGAGCAGCAGCTCGACACCCAGCGCGCACTGGTGCGCCAGTACGAAGGCGCGGTCAGGTCCGACCAGGCCCAGGTCGACAACGCGCGTCTGCAGCTCGCCTACGCGCGGATCACCGCGCCGTTCGCCGGACGGCTCGGCCTGCGCCTGGTCGATCCCGGCAACCTGGTGCGCGCGGGCGACGCGAATGGCCTGGTCACGATCACGCAGGTGCAGCCGATCGGCGTGACGTTCTCGCTGCCCGAGAAGGATCTCGCACCGGTGCTGGCGCGCTATCGCGCAGGCACCCCGATGCCGGTGCAGGCGCTCGACCGCGAGCAGCGCGCGGTGCTGGCCACCGGACGCCTGACCACGCTCGACAACCAGATCGACGTGACCACCGGCACGCTGAAGATGAAGGCCGAGTTCGCCAACGCCGACGGGGCGCTGTTCCCGAACCAGTTCGTCAACGCGCGGCTGCGCATCGACGTGCTCGTCGGCGCCACCGTGGTACCCGGCGCCGCGATCCAGCGCGGCGCACCGGGCACCTACGTCTACCTGGCGCAACCGGACGGTACCGTGGCGCTGCGCCGCATCGACCCCGGACCGGTCGACGGCGAGCGCACGGTCGTCAAGCATGGCCTCGAGGTGGGCGACCGGGTGGTGGTCGACGGCGTCGACCATCTGCGCGACGGCGCCCGCGTCGAGGCGATCGACAGGGCCGCGGCGGAACGCAGCGCATCGCGGCCGGCCGCTCGTTCGGCCGCCCAGCCGGGCGGCCAGCCGGCTGCGCAGCGCCGGCCCCAGCCGTCGCGCGCGCGCTGACATCGTGCGTGGCGCAGACGCGGAGCCGCGGCGCGCACCGAGCGAACGCGTCCGATGAACCCCTCGCGCCTGTTCATCCTGCGGCCGGTGGCGACCTCGCTGCTGATGGTCGCGATCCTGCTGGCGGGGCTCGTCGGCTACCGGCTGCTGCCGCTGTCGGCGCTGCCCGAGGTCGACTATCCGACGATCCAGGTCACGACGCTGTATCCCGGGGCGAGCCCCGAAGTGATGACCTCGTCGGTCACCGCGCCGCTCGAGCGCCAGTTCGGCCAGATGCCGGGGCTGAAACAGATGTCGTCGGCCAGTTCGGGCGGCGCCTCGGTGATCACGCTGCAGTTCGAGCTCGCGCTGGCGCTCGACGTGGCCGAGCAGCAGGTGCAGGCGGCGATCAACGCGGCCGGCACGACGCTGCCCGCCGACCTGCCGGTGCCGCCGCTCTACAGCAAGGTCAACCCGGCCGACGCGCCGGTGCTCACGATCGGCGTGGCCTCGCGCACCATTGCGCTACCGCGGGTGCGCGACCTCGTCGAGACGCGCGTGGCGCAGAAGATCGCGCAGTTGCCCGGCGTCGGACTGGTGTCGATCGCCGGCGGGCAACGGCCGGCGATGCGCGTGCGCGTCGATCCGAAGGCGCTGGCCTCGGCAGGGCTGGGCATCGAGGACGTGCGCACCGCGATCACCAATGCGAACGCGAACCAGGCCAAGGGCAGCTTCGACGGCCCGAGCCGCGCGGCCACGATCGACGCCAACGACCAGATCCGCGCGGTCTCGGGCTATCGCGACCTGATCGTCGCGTATCGCGGCGGCGCGCCGCTGCGCCTGTCCGACGTCGCGCAGATCTCCGAGGGTGCCGAGAACGACCGGCTCGCCGCCTGGGCCAACGAAACGCCGGCGATCGTGCTGAACATCCAGCGCCAGCCGGGCTCGAACGTGATCGAAGTGGTCGACCGGGTCAAGGCGCTGCTGCCGACGCTGCGCGCGTCGCTGCCGGGCGCGGTCGAAGTCTCGCTGCTCACCGACCGCACCACCACGATCCGCGCCTCGGTGCGCGACGTGCAGCGCGAGCTGGTGCTGGCGGTCGCGCTGGTGGTGATGGTGATCTTCCTGTTCCTGCGCAATCTCTCCGCCACGGTGATTCCCAGCGTCGCGGTGCCGCTGTCGCTGGTGGGCACCTTCGGCGTGATGGTGCTGGCCGGCTTCTCGCTGAACAACCTCACGCTGATGGCGCTCACCATCGCCACCGGCTTCGTCGTCGACGACGCGATCGTGATGATCGAGAACATCGCGCGCTATCTGGAACGCGGCGATGCGCCGCTCGAAGCCGCGCTGAAGGGGTCCAGGCAGATCGCCTTCACGATCATCTCGCTCACCGTCTCGCTGATCGCGGTGCTGATCCCGCTGCTGTTCATGGCCGACGTGGTCGGCCGGCTGTTTCGCGAGTTCGCGATCACGCTGGCGGTGGCGATCCTGATCTCGGCCGTGGTGTCGCTCACGCTCACGCCGATGATGTGCGCACGGCTGCTGCGGCACGTGCCGCCCGAGCGCGAGGGGCGCCTGCAGCGGGCCAGCGGCGCGGCGTTCGAGCGCCTCGTCCAGGTCTACGGGCGCCTGCTGAACAAGGTGCTCGACCACCAGCCGGCGACGCTCGTCGTGGCGATGCTCACGCTCGCGCTCACCGTCGCGCTGTACGTCGTCGTGCCCAAGGGTTTCTTCCCGGTGCAGGACACCGGCGTGATCCAGGGGATCTCCGAGGCCGGGCAGTCGATTTCGTTCGCCGCGATGGCCGCGCGCCAGCAGGCGCTGGCACGCGAGATCCTGAAGGACCCGGCGGTCCAGAGCCTGAGCTCGTTCATCGGTGTCGACGGCGTGAACCCGACGCTGAACACCGGCCGGCTGCTGGTGAACCTGAAGCCGCGTGCCGAGCGCGACGCCGACGCCTCCGGCGTGATCCGTCGGCTGCAGCCGCGGCTCGCGCAGCTGCCCGGCATCACGCTGTACATGCAGCCGGTGCAGGATCTCACCGTCGAGGATCGCGTCAGCCGCACGCAGTACCAGTTCAGCCTCGAAGACGCCGACCCCGGGCGGCTCGCGGCCTGGGTGCCGCGGATGGTCGAACGGATGCGGGCGATCCCGGTGCTGGCCGACGTCGCCAGCGACCTGCAGGACCGCGGCCTGCAGGCGTGGCTCGACATCGACCGTGACGCCGCCGGCCGCTTCGGCCTGTCGATGAGCGCGATCGACAACGCGCTCTACAGCGCGTTCGGCCAGCGGCAGGTCTCGACGATCTTCACGCAGGCCAACCAGTACCGCGTGGTACTCGAAGTGGCACCGCAGTTCCAGGCGAGTCCGGCCTCGCTCGAGGCGATCCGCGTGAGCGGCAGCACCGGCCAGCTGGTGCCGCTGTCGAGCATCGCGCGCGTGGTCGAGCGTCCCACCGCGCTGGTGATCAACCACCTCGGCCAGTTCCCGGCGGCGACGATCTCGTTCAACCTGGCGCCGGGCGCCTCGCTCGGCGAAGCGGTCGAAGCGATCCGCGCGGCCGAACGCGGGCTCGGCCTGCCCGCGGGGATCCAGACGCGCTTCCAGGGCGCCGCGCTGGCGTTCCAGGCCTCGCTGGACAGCACGCTGTGGCTGATCCTGGCAGCGCTGGTCACGATGTACATCGTGCTCGGCGTGCTCTACGAGAGCTACATCCATCCGGTGACGATCCTCTCGACGCTGCCCTCGGCCGGCATCGGCGCGCTGCTCGCGCTGATGCTCGCCGGCAGCGACCTGGGGATCGTCGCGGTGATCGGCATCGTGCTGCTGATCGGCATCGTGAAGAAGAACGCGATCATGATGATCGACTTCGCGCTCGACGCCGAGCGCAACGAAGGCAAGGCACCGCGCGAGGCGATCTACCAGGCCTGCCTGCTGCGCTTCAGGCCGATCCTGATGACCACGATGGCGGCACTGCTGAGCGCGCTGCCGCTGATGCTGGGCAGCGGCGTGGGTTCCGAGTTGCGCCACCCGCTCGGCCTGACGATGGTGGGTGGCCTGCTGGTGAGCCAGGTGCTCACGCTGTTCACCACGCCGGTGGTGTACCTCGCTTTCGACCGGCTTGCGCGGCGGCGGGTGCAGGCCGGCGGCGGCCCGCAGGCGGGGGCGCCGCGATGAACTTCTCCGAGGTCTTCATCCGCCGGCCGGTGGCGACCACGCTGATCACGCTGGGCATCGTGCTCTCCGGCCTGGCCGCGCTGCGGCTGCTGCCGGTGGCGCCGCTGCCGCAGGTCGAGTTCCCGACGATCTCGGTGTCGGCGTCGCTGCCCGGCGCGAGCCCCGAGATCATGGCGGCCACCGTCGCCACGCCGCTCGAACGCGCGCTCGGGCGCATCGCCGGCGTCACCGAAATGACCTCGAACAGCTCGCTCGGGCAGACGCGCGTGGTACTGCAGTTCGACCTCGATCGCTCGATCGAGAGCGCCGCCAACGACGTGCAGGCCGCGATCAACGCGGCGCGCGGCTCGCTGCCCAGCGGCCTGGTGCGCAACCCGACCTACCGCAAGGTGAACCCGGCCGACACGCCGGTGTTCATGATCGCGCTCACCTCCGGGTCGATGACGCGCGGGCAGATGTACGACGTGGCCGCGACGGTGCTCGCGCAAAAGCTCGCGCAGGTGCGCGGCGTGGGCCAGGTCACGATCGGCGGCAGCTCGCTGCCGGCGGTGCGCGTGCAGGTCAATCCGCTGCAACTCGACCGCTACGGCATCGGCCTGGAACAGGTGCGCCTGGCGATCGCCGGCGCCAACGCCAACCGGCCCAAGGGTTCGGTGGCCGACGAGACGCGCCACTGGCAGGTGGGCGCCAACGACCAGTCGCGCGACGTCGCCGACTACGTGCCGCTGGTGGTGAGCTACCGCAACGGCGCGGCGGTGCGCCTGTCCGACGTCGCCAGCGTGCGCGAGTCGGTCGAGGACGAGCGCAACGCCGGCTCGGCCAACGGCAGGCCTTCGGTGCTGCTGGTGGTCTATCGGCAGCCGGGGGCGAACATCATCGAGACGGTCGATCGGATCTACGACCTGATGCCGGGGCTGCGCGCGCTGGCGCCGGCGGCGATCGACATGCAGGTGGTGCTCGATCGCACGCCGACGATCCGCGCGTCGCTGCACGAGATCGAGCGCACGCTGGTGATCTCGGTGGCGCTCGTCGTGATGGTGGTGTTCCTGTTCCTGCGCAGCGCAGCGGCCACGCTGGTGCCGGCCGTGGCGGTGCCGGCCTCGCTGGTGGGCACGTTCGGCGTGATGTACCTCGCGGGCTACAGCCTGGACAACCTGTCGCTGATGGCGCTCACCATCGCCACCGGCTTCGTGGTGGACGATGCAATCGTCGTGCTGGAGAACATCGCGCGGCGCCGCGAGACGGGCGAGCCGCCGCTGGCCGCAGCGATCGCCGGCGCGCGCGAAGTCGGCTTCACGGTGGTGGCGATCAGCCTGTCACTGATCGCGGTGTTCATCCCGATCCTCGCGATGGGCGGCGTGGTCGGGCGGCTGTTTCGCGAGTTCGCGGTGGTGCTGTCGGTGGCGATCCTGATCTCGCTGCTGGTGTCGCTCACCACGACGCCGATGCTGTGCGCACGCCTGCTCGGCAGGCAGCGCGGCGGCGCACCCGGAGACATCGCGAGCGCCGGCGGCACGGGCAGCGACAAGACGATCGCGGCCGAAGGTCGGCTGGCCCGCTTCGGGCGGCGCGCGCTCGAGCGGGTGGTCGACGGCTACGCGCGCAGCGTCGGCTGGGCGCTCGACCACGGCTGGCTGATGCTCGGACTGCTCGCAGCGACGATCGCGCTCAACGTCTGGCTCTACGCCATCGTGCCCAAGGGTTTCTTCCCCGCGCAGGACACCGGGCGCCTGTTCATGTCGATCCGCGGCGACCAGAGCATCTCGTTCCAGGCGATGCAGAAGAAGCTCGCCGACTTCATCGAGATCATCCGCGCCGATCCGGCGGTCACGATCGTCACCGGCTTCACCGGCGGGTCGCGCGTGAACAGCGGCTGGGGCTTCGTCACGCTGAAGCCGCTGGGCGAGCGCAAGGAGAGCGCCGAGCAGGTCGTCACGCGGCTGCGCACGGCCACCTCGCGCGTGCCGGGCGCGCGCGTCTTCATGGTGCCGGTCCGCGAGATCCGCATCGGCGGCCGCCAGAGCAGCTCGGAGTTCCAGTACACGCTGCTCACCGACGACCTCGAGGTGCTGCGCACCTGGGAGCCGCGCATCCGCGATGCGCTGAGCCGCCTGCCGCAGGTCACCGACATCGACACCGACCAGGAAGACAAGGGGCGGCAGGTGTCGCTGACGATCGATCGCGACGCCGCCGCGCGGCTCGGCATCCCGACCCGGCGCATCACCAGCCTGCTCAACGACGCCTACGGCCAGCGGCAGGTGTCGACGATCTACCAGCCGCTGAACCAGTACCACGTCGTGCTCGAAGTCGGCGCGGAGTTCCGCGACAGCCCCGACGACCTGCGCAACTTCAGCGTGCCGAACGCGGCAGGCGTCGCGGTGCCACTGTCGCAGTTCGCCCGCTGGGCCCCCACCCCGGTGCCGCTGGGCGTGAGCCACCAGGGCCAGTTCGCCGCCTCGACGATCTCGTTCAGCCTGCCCGAAGGCGTGTCGCTGTCGCAGGCGAGCGCCGCGATCGAGGAGACGGTCGCGCGCCTGGGCGTTCCCACGAGCCTGTACGGCAGCTTCGCGGGCACCGCGGGCGCCTTCCAGCGCTCGCTCGAGAGCCAGCCGCTGCTGATCCTGGCCGCGCTGGTCACCGTCTACCTGGTGCTCGGCATCCTCTACGAGAGCCTGGTGCACCCGATCACGATCCTGTCGACGCTGCCCTCGGCCGGTGTGGGCGCGCTGCTCGCGCTGATGGCCACCGATACCGAGTTCAGCATCATCGCGCTGATCGGCGTACTGCTGCTGATCGGCATCGTGAAGAAGAATGCGATCATCATGATCGACTTCGCGATCGCCGCCGAGCGCGAGTTGGGCCTCGCGCCGCGCGAGGCGATCCACCGCGCCTGCCGGTTGCGCGTGCGCCCGATCCTGATGACGACGATGGCGGCGATGCTGGGCGCGGTACCGCTGGCGCTCGGCACCGGCAACGGCGCCGAACTGCGCCAGCCGCTCGGCATCACGATCGTCGGCGGACTGGCGCTGAGCCAGTTGCTCACGCTGTACACGACTCCGGTCGTCTACCTGTACCTCGACCGGCTCGCCGCGCGCCTGCGCCGCGGCGCGCGCACCCCGCCTGGCGGCGCAGCGCTACACGGCACGTCGCTGCGCAGCGCGTGGCTGCCGGGCGTCGCCCTGCTGTGCGTGCTGCTCGCCGGCTGCGCGACCCCGCCCGCCTACGAGCGCCCGCACATCGCGGTGCCGCCAGCCTACAGGGAAACACTGCCCGAGGGCCGGCAGGCCGCGCGTCCGGCCGCGCTGCACGATGGCGCCTGGTGGCGCGCGTTCGGCGACAGCCGGCTCGACGCACTGATCGCCGACCTCGACACGGGCAACCAGGATCTGCAGCGCGCCGCGGCGGTGTTGCGCCAGGCGCGCGCCGCTACCGACGCCGCGCGCGCGGGCCTGTATCCGTCGGTCTCGGCAAGCGCCTCGGCGAGCCGCAGCCACCAGGCCGGCACGGACTTCAGCAGCTTCGGCCTGGGCGTCGCGGCGGGCTGGGAAGTCGATCTGTGGAGCCGCGTGCGCAGCGGCGTCTCAGCCGCCGAAGCTGCCGCAAGCGCGAGCGAGGCCGACCTCGCCGCGGCGCGCCTGTCGCTGCGGGCCCAGCTGGCGCAGAGCTATCTGCAATTGCGCATCGCCGAGGCGCAGCGCAAGCTGCTCGGCGAAACCGTCGACTCGTACCGGCGCTCGCTCGAACTCACGCGCAACCGACTGGCCGCCGGCGTGGCCACGCGCGCCGACGTCGCGCAGGCCCAGACGCAGCTGAAGAACGCCGAGGCGCAGCGACTCGAAGTCGGCATCGCGCGCGCCCAGCTCGAACACGCCGTGGCATTGCTCACCGGCCGCGCACCGGTGGCACTGGCGCTCGCCGAAGCGCCGACGCCCGCCGAGGTGCCGTCGGTACCGGTGGGCGTGCCCTCGCAACTGCTCGAGCGGCGCCCCGACGTGTCTGCGGCCGAACGCCGCGTCGCCGCCGCCAACGCGCAGATCGGCGTGGCCCGCGCCGCCTGGTTCCCGTCGCTCACGCTGTCGGCCGACGGTGGTCTGCGCTCGAACCAGCTGGGTGAGCTGCTGTCGCTGCCGAACCGCTTCTGGTCGCTGGGCCCGTCGCTCGCCGCGGCGCTGTTCGACGGCGGCGCGCGCGCCGCCGCCAGCGAGCAGGCCGAGGCCGCGCACGATGCGACGGTCGCGGCCTACCGGCAGACCGTGCTCGCGGCGCTCGGCGAAGTCGAGGACAGCCTGGTCGCGTTGTCGGTGCTGGCCGACCAGGAGCAGGTGCAGCGCGAGGCGCTCGCCGCCGCGCGCACCGCGCTGGAGATCACGACGTTGCAATACAAGGCGGGCACCGTCTCGTTCCTGAACGTGATCGTCGCGCAGACCGCGGCGCTGCAGGCCGAGCGCGCGCTGCTCGACCTGCGCGGCCGGCGCCTGACGGCGACGGTGGCGCTGATCAAGGCGACCGGCGGGGGTTGGTGATGCACGAAACCGTCATCGAACGGGCAAGGGCCCGTTGCGCCATTCGCCGCAGTTCAGCGCCCAGGCTCGACGACGAGTCGGACGATGCCGGTGTCCTTCTTCGCCAGCAGGTCAAGTGCCTCGTTCACGCCGGCAAGCGGGAAAGTCCGGCTCACCGAGCGCGACAGATCGAGCCGGCCACGCGCGACGAGCTGCAGAAGGTCGGCGATGTCGCGCTTGTTCATGCCGAAGGAGCCGATCACCGACTGCTCGCGGCCGACAAAGCTCAGCAGCGGTGGCAGCGTCGGACGCCCCGGCCCGACACCCACCAGCACCGCCCGCCCGCCGGTGTCGAGACAGCGCAGCGTCGTCTCCACCGTTTCCGGGCGGCCGACGAATTCGAGCGCCAGATCGACGCCACGGCCGAAGTGGGCGCGAATGGCGCGGCCCGGATGAGGTTGCTCGGCGGGATCGATAGCCAGGTCGGCGCCGAACTCGATCGCGCGCTCGCGCGCCTGCGCCTGCGTGTCGAGGGCGGCGATGAAACCCGCCCCCATCATGCGTGCCAACAGGATCGCGTGCGCGCCCAGGCCGCCGCAGCCCACCACCGCGACTGCCTCGCCGGCGCACAGCCGGCCCCGCGAGCGCAGGGCGTGCAGCGGCGTCGCGACGCCGTCGGTGACGATGGCCGCGGTCGCGAAATCCACGGCATCGGGAATCGGGATCGCACCCGCGACCGGCGCCAGCATGTAGCGCGCAAGCGCCCCGTCCTGCGACATGCCGTAGGCCTGCGTCGCCTCGCACAGGGATTCGCGTCCCGCACGGCAGAAGCGACACTGGCCGCAGATCGGCGAAGGAAAGAGTGCCACGCGCTGACCGAGCGTGAAGCCGCTCACCCCGTTGCCGAGCGCCGCGATCGTGCCCGCAGCCTCGTGGCCGAGCGTGATCGGAGTGCGCGCGACCGGAATGTCGCCATCCACCGCCAGATGGATGTCGGTGCCGCACAGCCCGCAGGCGGCCACTTCGAGCAGCAACTGGTCAAACCCAGGTTGCGGGACCGGGACCGTTTCGATCGCGAGCGGCGCACCGGCTTCGTACAACCGCGCCGCCAGCATGGTGGTCGCAATCATGACTGGTTACTCCCTGCTGCCCGTCGAGGCGCCCGGTTGCGCGCTGCGGCATCCTTCGACTTGCCGACTCCGGAAGTTGCATTGCGCGCTCCAAATCCGAACGCACGCTTGACGACGTCGAAGACCCGGGCCCGTGTCTCGCGCTGTTCGCCGCGCGTGCCGTGGCCGAGGTTGGCCCGCGATGCGCCGGCGATCGTCAAACCGAGGAACAGCGACCACAGCATGTTCGCGAGCACGACGCCCGGCGTGGACGGGTCGATGCGCCCAAGGAGGTCGCGCAGACGCCGGAAGTTCTCGCCCGAACGGCGCGCGATCTCGTGCTTGACCTCGGGCGAGACGTTGTCGAGCACCTGCGGCTGCGCCAGGTAGGCCGAGATGACGAAGTAGTCCGGATGCTCGCGATAGACCTCCTCGTGGAACTGCCAGATGGCCTGCAGCAGTGCCTCGGGCGACAGCGACTTCGCGGCCAGCGCGTCCAGTCCTTGCGCCCAGAACGCGATGCTCTCGAAGATCAGCGAGAGCAGGATCTCGTCCTTGTTGCGGAAGTAGAAGAACAGCGTCGCTTCCGAGAGCTCGCAGCGCTCGGCGATCTCCTTGGTGGTCGTGCCGCGCAGACCCTGGCTGAGCAGCACGTCGCGTGCCGCATCGAGAATCTCCCCGCGTCGTGCCGCGCGTTCGCGCTGGCGCCGTTCCGTCACACCCATTTGCCGGCCTGTCGTGATAAATGCCTGAAGATCGTCTCGCGCTGGATCTCGCTGGTACCCTCGCCGATCTCGAGCACCTTGCAGTCGCGATAGAAGCGCTGTGCCGCACTCTCGCGCATGTAGCCCTGAGCGCCGCACAAGTGTAATGCGCGTTCGCAGACATGGCTGCAGGTCTCGGTGGCGAACAGCTTGGCCATCGAGGCGGCGCAGTCGTAGTCACCGCCGGCTTCGATGAGGCGTGCCGCGTGCAGCGCAAGCCGCCAGGCAGCCTCGATCCGGGTCGCCATGTCGGCGAGCGTGAAGCGCACGAACTGGTGACGCGTGATCGGCGCGTCGCCCTGCATGCGGGTCGAAGCATAGCGCAGCGCTTCCCCGAGCGCCGCGCGGCCGAGGCCGACACCGAAGCCTGCCGACGCGACGCGCCCGAGCGTGAGCACCTGGAGCGCCTCGATGAAGCCCAGATGCTCGGTCCCCAGCCGGTTGCCGGCGGGCACGCGCACGCCCTCGAAGACGATCTCGGCCATCTCCGAGGCACCCATGCCGAGCTTTCTGAACGGGGCGCTGACGCGCACGCCCGGCGTGTCACGATCGACGACGAAGATCGACATGCCCTTGAGACCGCGTGCCGGATCGGTCTGCGCGACGACCACCATGAAGTCCGCGAACGGCGAGTTGGTGATGTACAGCTTGGCGCCGTCGATCACGTAGTGCTCGCCCGTGCGGCGCGCACGTGTACGCACACAGGCAATGTCGGCGCCCGCGCCGGGTTCGGCATAAGCCCAGCAGCCGATGCGTTTGCCGGCCAATGCCTCGGGAAGATGGCGCGCCTTCTGCTCTGCGCTGCCCAGGTGCAGGATCGCCGAGGCGGCCAGTGCGGTATGCACGTACAGGCCGAGCGCGACCGCCGCCGAGCCGCGCGCCAGCTCGGCGCACAGGATTGCGTACAGCACGCTGCCGCCACCGCTGCCGCCGACCTCCTCGGGAAATCCGATGCCGAGCCAGCCGAGCGCGGCGGTTTCCTGGAACAGCTCGCGCGGATAGCGCTCCTCCAGGTCCCAGCGCGTGGCATTGGGCACGATACGCCTGTCGACGAAGGCACGTACGCTGTCGCGGAAAGCGACTTCCTCTTCGCCCAGGCCGGCATCGCTCATGGTCGGCGTTCCTCGCCTGTGATTTGCGGATCGGAGGTCGACACGCCGGCTCGGCTCAGGCACCGCGAAAGACCGGCGCCCGGCGCTCGCGAAACGCCGCCACGCCTTCGCGGTGATCGGCGCTCTGCAGGCACTGCACCTGGGCGAAGATCTCGTAATCGAACTCGCCTTCCATGTCGCGGTCGACCGAGCGGCGGATGGCCGCCTTGGTGAAGGCCGTGGTGCGCGGCGCAAAGGCTGCGAGCCTGTCCGCGAGCGCGTCGACCGCGGCATCGAGCTCGGCATCGGGCACCGTCTGGCTGACCAGTCCGATCGCCTGCGCCTCCGGCGCACCGACGACGCGCGCCGTCATCATCATGTCGGTGGCGCGCCCCAGGCCGATCAGGCGCGGCAGGAAGTAGCCGGCCGACATGTCGCAGCCGGCCAGCGCCAGCTTGACGAACGGCGCGCACATGCGCGCCGACTCGGCCGCGACGCGGAAGTCGCAGGCGATGGCGAGGCCCAGCCCGCCGCCGAACACGTTGCCGTGCAGCCGCGCGATCACCGGCTTGCCGATGCGTGCGATGACACGGATCGGATCGAGGTAGTGATCGACGGTGCGCTCCCAGTCGTCGGCGGTGCGGTCGATCATCTGTCCAATATCGGCGCCAGCGCAGAACGACGCACCCGCACCGGCAATCACGATTGCGCGCACCGTGGGATCGCAGCCAGCCGCCTCGAGCGCCCCGGTAAGCGCATCGAGCAGCGGCAGGTCGATGGCGTTGAGCTTGTCGGGCCGGTTCAGCGCAAGACGTAGCACGGCACCACGGCGCTCGGTCAGCAGCGAGTCGGTCATGGGGTTCTCCTGCGCATTGCGTACTGGAAGCTGCCTTCGAAGACGGACTGCCCGCCCGCATCACGGATCACGACGTCCACCGTCAAGGCGCCGCGGCCGCTGGCGGAGAATTCCGCGGCCGGCGCCGCGGTGTCGGCGGCTGGACCAAACCGTGCCTCGGCCTCGAGCGCGCCTTCGGCGCGGCGCGTGTAGTGCACCGTCGCTGCCGCGAGAAGGATGAAGCCTCCCAGCGGTGCGGCCATACCGTCGGCGACGACGCCGGCCGCGGTCTCGGCCAGCGTATACAGCGCTCCGGCGTGCGTCGTGCCGACGTAGTTGCGCAGCTCCGCGCGATCGGGCTGTTCCACCACCACGCGGCCCGGCCGCTCGATGCGAATCCTGTGGCCGTGCCAGGCGACGTAGGCGATCGCGTCGAGGACGCCCTGCGTGTCCCTCACAGATCGAGCCTCAGCGCCCGCAGCAGATTGTCGCGCACGATCTTGCGGTAGACCTTGTCGTCGACGCCGAGCGCCTCGAGCTCGCTCAGCGTGCGGTCGAAGCCGAGCAGCGGGTAGTCGGTGGCCCAGATCACCTTGTCCTGGCCCCAGCCCCTGGCGAAGTCGACCAGCGATTCGGGCCACTGACGCGGTCCACGCGCCGAGGTTTCGAGGTAGACGTTGGGGTGCTTCCAGGCGAGGACCATCATCTCTTCGTGCCAGGGTTGGCCGACATGGCAGCCGAGGATGGCGAGATCCGGGAACGACAGCGCCACCTCGTCGAGGTAGATCGGGCGGCCGCACTCGGAGGGCAGCAGCGGCCCGGTGTGGCCGACCTGGATCGCCACCGCGACGCCCAGCTCGCTGCAGCGCATGTAAACGGGCCAGTAACGCTTGTCGTTCGGCGGCAGCCCGGTCATGCCGTCGCCGTACATGTACGGCTCCAGGCGTAGACAGCGCAGTCCGAGCTCCTTCACCAGGTAGTCGACTTCGCGCACCACCTGCATCGGCTTCTGCATGATGTTCACGGTGCCCGCGCCGATGAAGCGCTCGGGACGCTCGCGCACCATTCCTGCCACCTCCTCGTTGCTCAGCACCCACTGCCCGCCGTAGAAGAAGGCGGAGAGCACGATGCGATCGACGCCCGCAGCGTCCATTTCCGCCAGCATCGCCTCCACCGTCCCGCCCTCGAACATGTTGGGCGGGCACCTGTACTTGCGAAAGATGTGCAGGAACTCGGGCGGCCATTTCTTCGCCCCCTCCGGCGAGATGTAGGTCGCCCATGCGTCGATCGCGATCTTCGGCCTTGCCATGCGGTCTGCTCCTTTCAGTGCCCGACGAAGTCGGGGCGCCGTTTCTCGATGAAGGCGCGTACACCCTCGGCGGCGTCGTCGCTCTGGCGCAAGGGTTCGGCGAGAGACTGCTCGAGCCGCAATGCGGCGTCCATCGGCAGCGCGAGCCCCTGGTAGACCGCGTCGCGCGCAGCGCGCACGGCGAGCGGCCCGTTGGCGGCGATCAGTGCGGCAAGCCGGAACGCGCAGTCGAGCAGCGCCGCTCGCGGCACGACGTGGCTCACCAGACCCCAGCGCAGCGCGGACCCGGCGTCGATCGGCGCGCCGGTCAGGATCATCTCCAGCGCCACGCCCACCGGCAGTGCACGCGGCAGCCGCTGCGTGCCACCGGCGCCGGGCAGGATGCCGCGACACACCTCGGGCAGACCGAAGCGCGCGTGCTCGGCGGCGACGCGGATGTCGCAGGCCAGCGCGAGCTCGAGGCCGCCCGCGAGGCAGACGCCATTGATGGCGGCGATGGTCGGCTTGCGCGGATCGAAGTTGCGCGTGATTGCGCCCAGGCCGGGTTCGCGCTCGCCACGCTCGCGGCGCTCGAACGGCGTCATCGAGCGGTAGAAGGCAGCCAGTTCCTTCAGGTCGGCGCCGGCGCAGAAGGCGTCGTCGCCGGCGCCTGTGAGCACCGCCACGCGCAGCGTGTCGTCGTCGCGAAAGCGCAACCACTCTTCGACGAGCGCCTGCTGCGTCTCGGCGTTGAGGGCATTGCGTGCGGCCGGACGGGCTATCGTCAGGATCAGCACGCCGTCGCGCGTTTCCCGCTTCAGGCTCATCGTGTCACCAGGTTGTTGGCGCGGGCGATCAGCCCGCGCATGATCTCGCTCGAGCCGGCGCCGATCGTCATCGCCAGCGCATCGCGATGCAGCCGCCCCGTCAGGCACTCCTCCATGTAGCCCAGACCGCCGTGCAACTGGGCGCACTCGGCGGCCGTGTAGCGTGCCGTCTCGGTGGCGAACAGCTTGGCCATCGAGATCTCGGACTGGGCCGGGCGGCGGCGCACGTACAGGTCGATGCCGCGCCGCGTCAGGGCTTCGGCTGCCTCGATGCGCGTGAGCACGTCGGCCAGCCGGTGCTGCCAGACCTGGAAGCCCAGCAGCGGCTGCCCGAAGGCGCGCCGGCTGTGGCCCCATTCGCGCGCCTCGTCGAACATCAGCCGCGCATGCGAGCACGCCATCACCGAGAGCACGAGGCGCTCGCCCTCGAAACCCGACATGATCATGCCGAAACCGTCGTTGCCCGCGCCGAGCAGGTTGGCGGCGGGCACACGACAGCCTTCGAAGAACAGCTCGGCGGTGTCTGCCGCGTGGGTGCCCAGCTTGCGCAGACGGCGGCGCTGCAGGCCCCGGGAATCGCCGGGTACGACGATCATCGAAATGCCGTGCGCTCCGGGGCCGCCGGTGCGCACGGCGAGGGTGATGTAGTCGGCGATCGTGCCGTTGCTGATATAGAGCTTGGAGCCGTCGATGACGTACTCGTCGCCGTCGCGCACGGCGCGCGTGCGCAGCGCGGCGACGTCGCTGCCGGCATCGGGTTCGGACACGCCGAGCGCACCGATCAAGCGCCCCGTGGCGGCACCGCGCACGAAGGTCTCGCGCAGCGCGGGCGACCCGTACCGGTCGATCAGCATGGTGGCGAACTCGGCGTGCGCCATCACCGACACCGGCACGCCGATCGAGCCGCAGCGCATCAACTCCTCGAGCAGCACGACGGTGAACCAGAAATCCTGTCCACCACCGCCGTATTCCGTCGAGAGCCTCACCCCGAGAACGCCGAGCCCGGCGAGATCGGTGAACAGGCTGCGCGGCACCTCGCCGGCGGCCTCCCAGGCCAGCACGTGGGGCGTGACCTTGTCGCGCACGTAGTCGCGCAGCGACTGCCGAATCATTTCCTGTTCGTCGCTCCGGTCCCAGTCCACCGCCGCCTCCAGTGTCGAACAGCTTGCAATCGGGGCTTGTTCGAACGATACTCAGTTTTCGTGTATTGATCAAGCACAGTCAGGCACAGCCAGGCGCAGCCATCGAAATCCGTTGCTCCGCTGCGCACGAAGCGCCCGTCCGCGCTTTCGCAGGGAGCCGAAGAGCACCCGTGAATCGAGTCGCCATCGCAGGCATCGGACATACGGCCTTCGGCCGCCTCGACGGCCGCAGTGCGCTCGAACTGGAAGCGCAGGCAGCGCGGCTGGCGGTGGAGGACGCCGGCCTCGCGCCGCGGGACATCGACGGTCTGATCACCGATCCCGGCGTGTCACAGGGCGTGCTGCAGGGTATCGAACCGCATTACCTGCGACTCGGCCGCGCGCTCGGACTCGACCCGGATTTTGCCGCCACCGAGATCCTCGGCGGCGCATCCAGCGTCGGCAGCATTCAACGCGCGGCGATGGCGATCGAGGCCCGGCTGTGCTCGGCGTGTCTGTGCATCTACGGCGACACCGCACTGTCGAGCGCCGGGTCGTACGCCTACGGGCGCGGCGAAGAAGCAGCCTTCGGTTTCTTCGGCGCCGCGGGCCTGCACGCACTGGCCGCGCAACGACACATGGCGCTGCACGGCACGCGCCCCGAGGCCCTGGCCGAAGTCGCCATCGCGGCGCGCGCGCATGCCGGCCGCAACCCGCACGCACAATCGAAGACGCCGCTCGACATGGCCGGCTATTTCGCATCGCGCATGCTGGTGGAGCCGCTGCGTCGCGCCGACTGCTGCCTGGTCTCCGACGGTGCGGCAGCAGTCGTCGTCTGCGCCGCAGACCGGATGCCGGACATGCGCCACGGCCCGGTGCGCATCCTCGGCATGGGCCAGGCGCACAGCCTGGGCACCTACTCGAACCCGACGCATTTCGACACGCTGCCTGCCGCACGCTGCGGCCCGCGTGCGCTCGAACGCGCCGGCCTCACTGCCGCCGATATCGACGTCGCCATGCTCTATGACTGCTTCACGATCGTGGTGCTCATGCAGCTCGAGGCTTACGGGTTCTGCGCACCGGGTGAAGCGGGCGATTTCGTCACTGGCGGAAGGATCGCGCCGGGCGGTGCGCTGGCCGTGAACCCCAGCGGCGGGCTGCTCGCCGAAGGATACGGAGGCGGCATGCTGCACGTCATCGAGGCGGTACGTCAGTTGCGCGGCGATGCCGGCGAGCGCCAGGTGCCGAACGCCCAGGTGGCACTGGTCACCGGCCATGGGCTGGGCATGAACAGCCACGCGACGCTGCTCCTGGGGCGCTGACGATGCGCCGCGCATCCGACATCGCTGCGGCTGCCGCGCGGCATCTCGAGGCGGCGCAGTGCCATGCCTGCGGTCACCTCTTCCTGCCCTTCGGCCCGGTGTGCCCGCGCTGCTGGTCCGACAGGCTGGACAAGCGGGCGCTGACGGGCCTGGGCGAAGTGGCGACCTTCACCGTCTATCGCCAGCAGTATCACCCCGACTTCCCCGCACCTTACGTCATCGCACTCGTCGCGTTGCCTGAAGGACCGCGGATGATCTCCAGCATCGTCGACTGCCCGCCCGAGGCCGTACGCATCGGCATGGCGGTGCGCGTCCGCTTCGAGGCGCGCGGCGAGCGCTGGCTGCCCGTGTTCGTGCCGGAGGCGACTGCCGCCTGCCCTGCCACTGCCACTGCCAACCGAGGATCGAAGCAATGAGCGAACCCCGCGCGCCGCGCCCGCGGCGCCACAACATCGGCGAATTCGTCGCCTCGGACGACTGGAGCGACTACTGGACCACCGCGATCAGCCGCGCCGGCCGCGGTCGCATCCTGGTGCGCGGCTACCCGGTCGAGGAGATCATCGAACGACTCAGCTACACCGAGGTCGCGTATCTGGTGCTGTCGGGCGAATTGCCGGATGCGCGCCAGACCGCGCTGTTCGACCTCGTGCTGCGCAGCGGCGTCGACCAGCAGTTCATCAGCGCCGCCGTCGGCGCCGCGCGCTTCACCGCGTCTGCGTTCCCGGACTCGCCAGTGCCGGCGCTGGCCAGCGGCATGCTGGCATCCGGCTCCGTGACCGGATCGCCGCAGGAGCCGGCCGAGATGCTGATCGAGGCGGTCGGCTGGCAGCTGCCGCAAGCCGAGACCTGCGCGCGGGTCCTGCAGGTCTGGACCGAGCGACGCGGCCGCGTGCCGGGGTTCGGTCATCCGATGCACAAGTCGGCCGAGCCGCGTGCCGTCACCGTGCGGCGCCTGGCGCAGAGGCTCGACGGCTGGGGCGGGCACGGGCGGATGCTCGACGCCGTCGAGGCGCATCTGGCCGCGGCCAAGGGACGCACCATCCCGATCAACCTGGCCGGCGCGCTCGGCGCCGTGCTGGCCGATCTCGGCTTCGATCCGCTCGTCATCGGCGGGCTCGGCGCGCTCGGTTACGGCATGGCCCTGCTGGCCCACGTCACCGAGGAAATCCGTGACGGCGTGCCGCTCAGGATCATTCCCGACGCGCTCGGCGCCCGCTACGACGGGCCCGAGGAACGCCATATCCCGGATCGGAGGAACGGAGCATGAAGCACCCCTATTCCCATTACCCCGCGCGTGCCGCACGGTACTGGCCGAACCTCGTGGCTGCCATCGACGGCGAGCGGCGGCTGAGCTTCGCCGAGCTCGACGCCAGGGCCAGCGGCGTCGCCGCAGCACTGATCGCACGCGGTCTGCAAGTCGGCGAACGGGTGGCCGTCATCCAGCACAACAGTCTCGAGTTCGTGATCGCGGTCATCGCCATCGCGCGCGCCGGCGGCGTGCTGTGCCCGATGCTGGGCGCGCTGACCGAGCGCGAACACCGCTACATCGTCGCCGACAGCGACGCACGCTTCGTGCTCGCGCTCGCGCCCGAGCACCTCGGACGCGCGCGTGCCATCGCGCCGAGCCCACAGGAAGCGCTCGGCCTCGGCGCCTTCGCAGACTCCGCCGACCTGCTGGCCGGCGCCGGCGCACCCGTCACGCTGCCTGCCTTCGACCGCCCACCCGAGACGCTGGCGCAGATCCTCTACACCTCGGGCACCACCGGGCAGCCCAAGGGCGTCACACACAGCTTCGCGTCGGTATCGGCAGCGATGAACTTCTGGGCCACGACCTTCGCGCACCGGCCCGGGGACCGTGTACTCGGCCAGCTTGCGCTCAGTCACTTCTGCGCGCGTGCGATGGACAGCGCGTGGATCGGCGGTGCAGCGCTGGTCATCCTGCGCGACCCATCGCCGAAGCCGGTGATCGAGGCGATCGCCCGCCACCGCATCACCTTCATGCTCGGCGTGCCGACCTTCCTGCGCATGCTGCTCGATGACCCGGCGATCGAGAGCGCCGACCTCTCCAGCCTGCGCAACATCGTCTACGCCGCCGCCCCGGCGGCGCCGACGCTCGTGGAGCGCGCGATCAAGCGCTTCGGCCCGGTGCTCAACACCGGCTTCGGCCAGACCGAGGCCTACGGCCTGTGCACGTACATGGGGCCGGCCGAGCACACGCAGGCGCTGGCCGAAAACCCCTCGCGGCTGACCTCGGTCGGGCGCGAGTTCGCCAGCGCGCAAGTGATGATCCGCGGCGAAGACGGCGAACCCTGCGCGCCGGGCGAGGTGGGCGAGATCTGCATCTGCGCGCCCTGGATGACGCCGGGCTTCTGGAAGAACCCGCAGCTCGACGCGCGACGCCTGAAAGGCGGTTGGCTCCTCACCGGCGACCTCGGGCGCATGGAGAGCGACGGCTACATGTACCTGGCCGACCGCAAGGAGGACATGATCATCAGCGGCGGCTACAACGTCTATCCGGCCGAAGTCGAGCACGCGCTCGCCGCGCATCCGGCAGTCGCCGAAAGCGGCGTCTTCGCCGTACCCGACGACAAGTGGGGCGAGGCGGTGCACGCCTCGGTCGTGCTGCGGCCCGACGCCAAGGTCAGCGAGGCCGAGCTGATCGCCTTCGTCAGGGAGCGCGTCACGTACTTCAAGGTACCCAAGGCGGTGCACTTCGTCGATGCGCTGCCCAAAACGCCGGTGGGCAAGATCATCCGCCGCGTGCTGCGCGAGCCCTACTGGACCGGGCATGGGCGACAGGTTCACGGCGCCGGGTGAGGATCACGCGCGGCGCACGGGTACACACAGGTTGCATCCGCCGGCTCAGTCCCTGTAATGCATGGATTCGGTCAGCATCACCCAGCGCCCGCTCCGGATCTGCGCCAGCGAAGTGCGCCGCGAGGCCAGATGATCCGTCGACGAGAACGAGATCGGCGCAGTGCCGAAGATGTTGCGATACTCGCGGATGCGCTCGAGCCCGGCGACGAGCGAGTCGACCGTCAGCTCGCGGCCGGCATTGGTGATGCCCATCGCGGTGGTCGTGAGCACGAGGTACCCCACCACGGCCTCGATCGTCGGTTCCTGGTTGAACCTGGCCTTGTAGCGCTTCATCCAGTCCTGCACCTGGGGCGACGCGGTGTCCGCGTAGGGCAGCGGCGTCATCACACCGGCATAGAGCCCCTCGACCACGTCCTTGCCCAGCGCGGCTACCGCCAGCGAGTAGCCGGCCTGACTGACCAGGAAACCCGGGCTCCAGCCGAGGTTGCGCGCTGCGGTCATTGCGCCGACAGTCTCACGCACCACGGTGCCCATCACCACCAGATCGGCCCCGTCGGCCTTGAGGCGTGCGATCTGGGTCGAGAAGTCGGTGGCGCCGCGCTTGAAGCTCTGCGTCGACACCGGCTCCAGGCCGGTTTCCTTCAACTGGTCCTGCACGGCGCGCAGGATCTCGGCACCGAAGTCGTCATCCTGGTAGAGCACGCCAATGCGCCTCAACTGCCGATTCGCGACGAGATACCTGAGATTCGTGCGCACGTCGTCGTAGTAGGGAACGAAATAGGCGAACTTGAGCCGGTTGAACGGCAGCGCGAACATCTCGGCCGGCGAAATCGGGAACAGGTGTGGCACCCCGCGCTTGAGCACCAGCGGCATCGTCGCCGCGGTCGTCACGGTACCCATCGCCCCGACGACGGCGAAGACACGATCGCGGGTCAGCAGCTTCTCGGTGACGAGCACCGCCTTCCTGGGATCGTAGCCCATGTCCTCGACCACCAGTCGCAACCTGCGGCCGTGGATGCCGCCGGCGGCGTTGATCTCCTCGACCGCCAGCTCCATGCCGTTCTTCGCCGGCAGGCCCCAGAAGTTGATCGGGCCGCTGAGGTCGAGGTCGGTGCCGAGCACGATCTCGGTGTCGCTCACACCCTGGGTCTCGGCCTGCGCCGGACCCGGCGACCACAGCGCCATCAGGGCGGCGCACGCCACCGTCACGAACCTGGTGAGTTTCATCGTCTGCTCCTCTTCATTGCTCCTCGACCACGGCGCCCGGTTCACGCGCGCCACTCATCGCACCCGATTCACGATCACTCTCGTACATGCTGTCGATCAGCGCCCCGTGACGGCGCGCCACGACATTGCGCTTGAGCTTGAGCGTGGGTGTGAATTCCTCGTCCTCGGTGGTCAACTGCACGTCGATCACGCGAAAGGCCTTGATCTGCTCGACGCGTGCGAAGCGGTCGTTGACCGCTTCGACCTCGGCGGCGACGAGGGCCTGAACGTCCTCGTGCGCGCACAGGCTGGCGTAGTCGGTGAACGGAATCGCGTGGTCCTGGGCGTAGCGGGCGACGTTCTCGTAGTCGATCATCACCAATGCCGTCAGGTACGGCCGCGCCTCGCCGATCACCACCGCGTCGGCGATGTAGGAACTGAACTTGAGCTCGTTCTCGATCCCGGACGGCGCCACGTTCTTGCCACCCGAGGTGATGAGGATGTCCTTCAGGCGGTCGACGACGCGGATGAAGCCGTCCTCGTCCATCGTCCCGATGTCGCCGGTGTGCAACCAGCCATCGACCATCACCTCGGCGGTCCTGGCCGGGTTGTTCCAGTAGCCGCCAAAGACATGCGGCCCGCGCACGAGAATCTCGCCCGCCTCCGACAGCCGGATCTCGGTGCCCGGCAGCGCCACACCGACGCTGCCGGGCCGGCGTACGCGCGGGGGCGGCAGCGAGGCGACACCTGCGGTCTCGGTCATCCCGTAGGCCTGCCTCATGTCCAGGCCGAGCGCCAGATACCAGCGGATCAGTTCGGGTGCGATCGGCGCAGCACCCGTGGTGACGTAGCGTGCGCGCTCCATGCCGATGAGCTTGCGCGTGCGGTGCAGGACGGTGCGGTCGGCGAGCCGCCACGCGAGCCCGAGCCACAACGGCACGCGCTTGCCCGCCGCGCGCAGCGCGAGCACCCGGCTGGCCGCGCCGAACGCAAGCCCGAAGGCCACCCGCTCGAACGCCGTGCCGTCGCGCGCGGCGATCACGACCCGCGAATGGAACTTCTCCCACAGCCGCGGCACGGCGAAGAACACGGTGGGCGAGATCTCGCGGATGTTCTGTGGCGCGGTATCCTGATTCTCGGCGATGTTGACGATGGCGCCGTGGAAGATCGGACGCAGCGCGCTGAGCAGCCGCTCGGCGATGTGGCTGAGCGGCAGGAAGGACAGGATCTCGTCGGCCGGTCCGAACGGCATGACCGCGTGCAGCGCAGCGGCCTGGAACACCAGATTGGCGTGACTGATCATCGCCCCCTTCGGCGCTCCGGTAGTGCCCGAGGTGTAGATCAGGATCGCGGTGTCCCCGGGCGCCACTGCCGCGGCGCGCGCGCGCCATTGCGCGGTCCGCGCCGCCAGTTCGGTCGCGCCCCGCTCGGCAAAGGTGGCCAGACTCGTCACCATCGGATCATCGAAGCCGCGCAGCCCTTCCATGTCGAAGACGACGATGTGTCCGAGCGCCGGCACCCGCTCGCGCACCTGCAGGACCTTGTCGAGCTGCTCCTCGTTCTCGACGAACAGCACGTGCGCGCCGCAATCGTCGAGCACGTGGGCCACCTGCCCGGGCGCATTGGTGGCGTAGATGCCCACCGAGACCGCACCCGAGGTGATGACCGCCTGGTCGACGTAGAACCACTCGGGGCAGGTCTCGCCGAGAATGCAGACGCGGTCGCCGCGCGCCACGCCCGAGGCGATCAGCGCCGCCGCGATGCGCCGCACCTGCTCGCCGTATTCGCCCCACGAGATCGAGCGCCAGAGGCCGCGCGCCTTGTGCCGCAGCGCGACGCGCTCGCCGCGCAGTTCGACGGCGGCGAGGAAGGCCGCGGCCAGCGTCGTCGCCGGCCCGGGCTCGATCTCCTGGCCGCGGCCATGGCGCGCCCAGCCGGCGTCGGGCGTGTCGGTCGGCCTCAGCGCCACAGCTTGGTCCTCTTCCAGCGACGCGAGGCGCGTGCGCCGGCCTGCTTCACGCCGAGGTAGAACTCGCGGATGTCGGCTTTCCGGACGAGCTCGGTTGCCGGCCCCTTCATCACGATCCGGCCGACTTCGATGACGTAGCCGAAGTCCGCCACTCCGAGCGCCTTGCGGGCGTTCTGCTCGACGAGCAGGATCGTCGTGCCCGCCTCGACGTTGATACGCCTGATGATCGTGAAGATCTCGCCGACCAGCCGCGGCGACAGGCCCAGCGAGGGTTCGTCGAGCAGCAGCAGCCTGGGGCCGGCCATCAGTGCACGGGCGATTGCCAGCATCTGCTGCTCGCCGCCCGAGAGCGTCATCGCCGGCTGTTCCGCTCGCTCACGCAGGATCGGAAACAATCCGTGCATGCGTTCGAGGTCTGTGTACACGGCATCGCGGTCGTGACGCGTGTAGGCACCCATCAACAGGTTCTCGCGCACGGTGAGGAACGGGAACACCTCGCGCCCCTCGGGCACGTGCAGCAGGCCCAACGCCACCGTCGCGTCGGGCTCGCGTCCGACAAGTTCGTGGCCGGCGAAGCGGATCGTGCCCTTGCGCGGCTCGACGAAACCCGAGATCGACCTGAGCACGGTGGACTTGCCCGCGCCGTTGGCGCCGAGCAGCGTGACGATGCTTCCCGCCGGCACGTCCATGCTGACGCTCTGGATCGCCAGCACCGGTCCATAGCAGGCCTCGACGTTGCGCAGCGCCAGAAGCGGCTCGGGTATCTCAGTCACCAAGATAGGCCTCCACCACGCGCGGGTCGGCCATGATCTGCTGCGGCAATCCGATCGCGAGTACGGCGCCGCGGTCCATCGCCAGCGCGCGATCGGACACTCCATCGACGAGGCGCATGTCGTGCTCGATCAGCAGCACGGTGATGCCGAAGTCGTCGCGGATGTCGCGGATCCAGAACGACATGTCGTCGGTCTCCTCGGGATTGAGCCCCGAGGACGGCTCGTCGAGCAGCAGGATGCGCGGCTCGGCGGCCAGCGCGCGGCCGATCTCCACGACCTTGCGGATGCCGTAGGCGAGCGAGCCGACCGGCGCGTCGCGGTGCGCCTGCAGATCGAGCAGGTCGATGATCGCCTCGACCTTGTCGCGGTGCGCGATCTCGGCCCGGCGGTTGGCCGCAGTAAAGAAGAGCTCGGCCAGCGGCGCGGCGCTCCCCCGGCAGTGACGCCCGACCAGCAGGTTGGCGAGCACCGTCGAACGCTCGAACAGTTCGATATTCTGAAACGTCCGCGCGATGCCAAGCGCCGCCACGCGATGCGGTGCGACCCGGGTGATGTCGAGACCTGCGAGCAGGATTTCCCCCCGGTCGACGTCATGGACACGACTCACCAGGTTGAACAGCGTCGTCTTGCCCGCTCCGTTCGGGCCGATAATGGAGAAGATCTCGCCTTCGTCGACCGCGAAACTCACGTCGCGCAGGGCCTCGATGCCGCCGAAGCTGCGTCCGAGCCTGCGCACCTCGAGCAGGCTCATCGCAGCTGCTCCGATCGGTGATACAGACGCTGACGGCGAAAGCTCGCCCTGCGGTAGAAGGGGAACAGATCCAGGTAGGCTTTGATCTTGACCCAGCGCCCGTACAGCCCCTGCGGCTCGAACAGCGTGAACAGCACCAGCAGCAGCCCGTAGGCACCGGCGTCGAGTCCCGTCTGGTACGCCGAGCTGATCGCCAGCGTCTCGCGCACCACGATGATGAACTGCGGCAGCATGACGATGAAGGCTGCGCCCAGCACCGCGCCGTGCAGCGAGCCCAGGCCACCGACGACGACCAGCACGAGCAGTTCGACCGAGTTCATGATGGTGAACTGGTCGGGCGTGATGAACTGGATCTTGTGCGCGTACAAGGCACCCGCAAGACCCGTGAGCGCTGCGCTCACGGCCAGCACGACCGCCTTGTACAGGGCGAGATTGACGCCCAGGCTGCGCGCCGGAATCTCGCTGTCGCGGATCGCCGTGAGTGCACGGCCGCTGCGCGAACGCAGCAGATTGATCGCACCCAGCAGCACCGCGACCAGAACGACGAGGCAGACGTAATAGAACTGCCATTCGGCATCGAGCGCCAGCGGCCCGAACCGAATGCCCTCGACCGTCATGCCGAGACTGCCTCGGGTGAGCGTCTCCCAGCGGGTCAGCACTTCCTCGACGATGAAGGCGAACGCAAGCGTGCCGATCGCCAGATAGACGCCGGCCAGCCGCGCCGTGAGCAGCGCCAGTGCCAGGCTGAGCGCTCCGGCGATCGCACCGGCCGCCGGCAGTGTGAGCATGAACGGCAACCCCTGGGCGCGCAGGATCGCCTCGGTATAGGCGCCGACGGCGAGAAAGGCGGCGTGACCGAGCGAGATCTGCCCGGCGTAACCGATCAGCAGCATCATCCCGACGCCGGCGATGGCGTAGATCGCGACGAAGCTCAATTGCGACAGCAGGTACTCGCTCAGCAGGGCCGGCGCGAGCAGTGCCACGGCGGCCAGCAGCGCGTACGAGACCACTGTCGCGCGGTCATCGAACAGGCGGATGTCCTGCTCGTAGCGGGTCCGCATCGGTACGTACATCGACTCAGACCTTCTTCCTGACGCTTTGCCCGAACAGTCCTTGCGGGCGCACCGCCAGCACCAGCAGCAGCAGCACGTAGGCGGCGACGTTCTTGAAGCCTTCTGGCAGGTAGAAGCCCGCCAGCGCTTCGGCGATGCCGACGACGAGCCCGCCGACGATGGCACCGGGAATCGAACCGAAGCCGCCCAGCACCGCGGCCGGGAACGCCTTGAGCCCGATAAAACCCATGTTCACGTGCACGAAGGTCACCGGGGCGAGCAGCACGCCGGCCAGCGCCGCCGCGGCGGCGCTGATGGCCCAGATCCGCGACAGAATGGTCTTGACCGGGATGCCGACGTGATAGGCGGCGAGCTGGTTCTGCGACGTTGCCTGCATGGCAATGCCCAGCGTCGTGAAGCGGAAGAAACCGTAGAGCACGAGCACCAGGATCAGCGTCGCCGCGATGATCGTGAGGTACTCGTCGCCGATCACGACGCTGCCCAGCGCCGTGACGCCGCGGGCATAGGGCGTGGCGATCGAGCGGGTCTCGGTGCCCCATCCGGGCAGCATCGTCACCATTGCACGAATCAGAAAGCCGATGCCGATGGTGATGATCACGATCGAAAACACCGGCTGACCGACCATCGGGCGCAGCACGACGCGGTCGAGCGCCGCGCCGGCCAGCGCCATGCAGGCGGCCGCGAGCGCCAGCCCCGCGACGAACGGCAGGCCGAGCACGCCGACGAAGGTATAGCCGAGGAAGGCGCCCAGCATCATCAGGTCGCCCTGGGCGAAATTGATGATCTCGCTGGCCTTGTAGATCAGCACGAACCCGAGCGCGACGATGGCGTAGATACAGCCGATGGCCGTGCCGCCGACGAGCATCTGCGCGAAATCGCTCCACCCCTCCATCTCGCTGCCCCGAAGGTCCGCCGTGCCCGGTCTGATCGTTGCGAGCCTGCTGATGCGAGCCTACTTTATAGTTCCTCAGTTTTCAAGTATTGTTCAATGCAATGCCCGACCGAGGGTGCCAGCGCCCGTTTCGGCGCTGGCCGGTGCCGGGCGAGGCGGACACGGGAAGACTCGATGACGCTGCCGGACGACATGCAGGCTCTCGTACTGCTGCAGGCGGGCTACGCCAGCGCGCTGGCAGGTGTCGCGCCCCCCGCCCTGACCGGGCTCGTCGCGCTGCAACGGGTTCCGGTACCACGTCCCGGGCCCGGCCAGGTACTCGTAAAAGTCGCGCTGTCGCCGATCAACCCGTCGGATCTGCTGTACATCGCCGGCACATACGGTCAGCCACGCGCGCGGGGCACGCCGGCGGGCTTCGAGGGCACCGGCGTCGTGGTCGCCGCCGGCGACCCTCGGGCGGCGGCACTGAACGCGCGCCGCGTGAGCTTCCTGGCGAGCGCGTCGGGCGCCTGGGCCGACTACGCGTTGGCCGATGCCGCGTCCTGCGTCGCCGTCGACGACGAGTTGCGCGATGAGGACGCCGCGGCGCTCCTGGTCAATCCTCTCACCGCGATCACGATGATCGACATCGCCGCCCGCCTCGGGGTGAACGCCGTCGTCCTGACGGCGGCGGGTTCGCAACTCGGCCGCATGATGATCCCGTTGGCGCGCGAGCGTGACATCGCGCCGATCGCGATCGTGCGCAAACCCGACGCCATCGGGTCGCTGCAGGAACTGGGCGCCGCGGAGGTGCTCGCCAGCAGCGCGCCCGGCTTCGCCGGACAACTCGCCAGCGTCCTGCGCGCCCGAAAGCCGCGCGTCCTGTTCGATGCCGTCGGCGACCAGCTCGCGGCCGACATCTTCCTGGCCATGCCTTCGCACAGCCGGTGGATCTCCTACGGAATCCTTTCCGCCAGGGGCCCCTGCCTGCCGGACATGCGTTCGTTCGTCTTCCAGGGAAAGGGCATCGAAGGTTTCTGGCTCAGCCGCTGGTTCGGCGCCGCCGACCCCGTGACGCGCGCACGTGCCACGCAGGAGGCGCAACGCCGCTTCCTGGACGGCACGTGGCGCACGCAGATCGCCGCGCGCGTGCCGCTCGGCGATACGCCGCGCGGGCTGCCGCCGGTGCTCGATCTTCCGGGCAAGGTGCTGTTGGCTCCCTGAGCGGGCAGCGCACGTCGCAACGGGATCGGCACCGCACCGGAGCACGATGACTTCTTCAGCAAAGGAGGTTCAGCCATGCAGACCAATATCGGCTTGTTCCTGGCCAAGCGCGCGCAACTCGATCCGAACCGGGTCGGTCTCGTCTTCGAAGGGCTCGAGCTGAGCTACAGGGAGTGCAACGCACGCGCCAACCGCGCCGCGCACGCCTTCGCCGGGCTGGGGGTCGGACAGGGCGATCGCGTCGGCCTGTTGATGGCGAACTCTCCGGAATTCGTCGATTGCTTCTTCGGTCTCGCCAAGATCGGCGCCATCGTGGTGCCGCTCAACTGGCGGCTGACGGCACCGGAGCTCGCGTTCATCGCCAACGATGCCGGCATCGGCATGCTCGTCTACGGCACCGAGTACGCGCAGACGGTGGCGGCGCTGCGCGGCAGCATCACCGCGACGACCTGCATTGCGGTCGGTGACGCCCCCGCGGGCGACCCGGCCTACGCGGAACTCACCGCCGCAGCGTCCGACGCCGAGCCCGACCCCGTGGGCCAGGGTGACGATGCGCTCGTCCTCATGTTCACCTCCGGCACCACCGGCAAGCCCAAGGGTGCGGTACTCACGCACGACAATCTCTTCTACGACTCCTGCACGGTGCAGATGAGCGCCGACTGGCGCGCGGGAGACCGCGTGCTCGTCGCGCTGCCGCTGTTTCACATCGGTGCGCTGATCTACGTCGTGATCGCCACCCACATCGGCGCGACCACGGTGCTGATGAAGGCCTTCGACCCGGCAGGCTTTCTCGGATCGCTGCAGAATCGGAAGATCAATTCCTTCCTCGCGGTGCCTGCAATGCTGCACTTCATGTTGCGGGTACCCACGCTCGGCGAGTTCGACCTCTCGTCGGTGCGCTGGGCCCTGTGCGGCACCGCGCCGGTACCCGTGCCGCTGATCCAGGCCTGGGCGACGCACGGTATCGCCATCCAGCAGGTCTATGGCCTCACCGAATGCTCGGGCGGCGCGGCGGTGCTCAGTCCGGAGCGTGCGCTGGACAAGGCGGGTTCGACCGGTCTGCCCATGTTCCACACCGACATCCGCGTCGTCGATGCGCGCAGCCGCGACGTCGCGCCCGGCGAAATCGGTGAGATCATCATCCGCGGCCCACACGTGATGCGCGAATACTGGAAGAACCCGCAGGCCACGGCCGAGACGCTGCGCGACGGCTGGCTCTACACCGGAGACCTCGGACGGCTCGACGAGGAAGGCTATCTCTACATCGTCGAGCGCAAGAAGGACCTTGTCATCTCCGGTGGCGAGAACATCTATCCGGCCGAAGTGGAAAGCGTTCTGTCCGAACTGCCGCAGTGCGCCGAGGTCGCCGTCATCGGCGTTCCCGACCCGGTCTGGGGCGAAGCCGTCTGCGCGATCGTGCGGCCCGGGGAAGGCCAGGCGCTCACGCTCGACGAGATCGTTGCACACTGCAGCGACAGGCTCGCCAAGTACAAGATCCCGAAGCGGCTCATCCTCACCGACGAGCCGCTGCCGCGCAATCCGGCAGGCAAGCTGCTCAAGCGCGTGCTGCGTGAAAAACACGCGAGCAGGAAATCCGGGTGACTGCAGGCGTGTCCGCACCGGATCTGCACGGCCGCACGGCAACGCCGCGCACGCCAGCAGGGTCTCGGTTGACTCGGGGCATCCGGCGGCCGAAGCTGCCCCCATGCCCGTGCCCCGATCGATGCGAACCGTCCACCTCGTGCTGGTGTTCGTGGCGCTGCTCTTCGGCCTCGCGACGCTGGTCGCCGGCACGCGCGTCCTGACCGGCTCGGACCCGGGATACGTCGTCTTCGAGCCGCTGCTCGTCTACAACGTCGCCATGGGCGCCGTCTACATCGCCGCCGGCATCGTCGCGTGGCGCAGCCTCGGCTGGGGCAGGCGCGCGGCGTTCGCCATCTTCGCACTCAACCTCGTCGTGCTGGCGGCGATCGCGTGGCTGTACGCGCGCGGCGGCGCAGTCGCCGTCGAGAGCGTGCGCGCGATGATCCTGCGCACCGGCGTGTGGCTCGCGCTGTTCACCGGTTTCGCGTGGCTCGCGAAGCGCGCGTGAGGCAACCGCCAGCCACGCGCGGCCGAGCGGCGCCGGCCATCGACGTCCAGGAGATCTCCGCATGACTCGCATCCGCCCCAGCGTCGCCGACAAACGGCGCAGCTTCCAACAGTTGCACCAGAGCGGCTGCTTCGTCATTCCCAACCCGTGGGACATCGGCAGCGCACGCTACCTGCAGGGGCTCGGCTTCAGCGCACTCGCGAGCACGAGTTCCGGTTTCGCGTGGAGCCGGGGCGGCGCCGACGGGTCGATGCCGCGCGACGAGGTCCTCGCGCACCTGGCCGCGCTGGTCGAGGCGACCGACGTGCCGGTGAACGCCGACTTCGAGAGCGGCTTCGCACCCGATCCCGCCGGCGTCGCGGAGAGCGTGCGGCTGGCGGTGCAGACCGGCGTGGCGGGCCTGTCGATCGAGGACTCGACCGGTGATCCGGCACAGCCGTTGCGCGCGCTCGACGACGCGGTGGCCCGCGTGCGCGCGGCGCGCGATGCGATCGACCGGGCCGGCGGCGAAGCGCTGCTCGTCGGGCGCGCGGAGTGCTTCATCGTCGGTCGCCCGGATCTCGACGAGACGATCGCCCGGCTGAAGGCCTACGCCAACGCCGGCGCCGACTGCCTCTATGCCCCGGGAATCCGCAGCCGCGAGCAGATCGCGGCGGTGGTGGCCGCCGTCGCGCCGAAACCGGTCAACCTGCTGGTCGGGGCGGCGAGCGAACTCACGATGCGCGACATCGCCGCACTCGGCGTGCGACGCGTGAGCGTGGGCGGTGCGCTGGCCCGCGCCGCCTGGGCGGGAATGATCAACGCGACGCGCACGATCGTCGAGCAGGGACGTTTCGACGGCTTCGCGGGCGCCGCTTCGGGGCAGATGCTCAATGCGCTGTTCGCGGGCCCACCGCCGGACCAGCGCGGCTAGATTTGCGTGTACTTGCGGCTGGACCCGCGGGCGCGCTCCACTGGGTATTTCTGCGCATTGAGCTGCATCTTGCGCCGGGCCGCCTGCACCAGGTCGACGTCGAGCTTGTCGGCCAGCCGCACCAGGTAGAGCAGCACGTCGGCCATCTCTTCGCCGACCTGCGCGAGCGTCTCCGGGGGGAGCTCGCGCGACGCGTCCTCGGTCATCCACTGGAAGTGTTCGAGCAACTCCGCAGCCTCGACGCTGAGCGCCGCAGCCAGGTTCTTCGGCGCGTGAAACTGCTCCCAGTCTCGCTCGTCGGCGAATCGGCGCAGCGCCTGCGCCAGCTCGCGCAGCGGATCGGCGGCGTCCGGTCGGTCGTGCATCGTCGCGTCGAGCTCCGGTCGGCGGGTCAGCGGGGGATCGGCGGTCAGCGGATCGGCGGATCGGCGGGCCATGGTTCAGCGAGCATGATACCGGGCGCCTCGCGCGCCACGCCCCGGCAGCACTGCGCTCGCTCTCCGCTCGCCCTTCCCCTGCAACCCGGCACTTGACCCGCCGGATTGCGGCGGCGAGGATGGCAGCTCATGGACTTCGGCACGTGGCTCATCTATCTGCTGGCGGCGATCGGCCTGTCGCTGTCGCCCGGCCCCAACGGCCTGCTGGCCCTGACGCACGGCGCGCTGCACGGGCGGCGCAAGACGATGTACACGATCACGGGCGGCGCCATCGGTTTCGTCGCCGTGATCGCGCTGTCGATGTTCGGGATCGGCGCGCTGCTTCAGGCCTCGCTCGGCTGGCTGACGGTCATGAAGTGGGTGGGCGGCGCGTACCTCGTCTGGCTCGGCATCCAGGTCTGGCGATCGCCGCCGATCGGCCTCGAGGTGCCCGGTCCGGCGGCGCCACGCGCGCCGTGGTCGCTGTTCCGGCAGGGTTTGCTGTCGGCCGTGACCAACCCGAAAGGGATCCTCTTCTTCGCCGCGTTCCTGCCGCAATTCATCGACCCCGCGCGCAGTCTCGTCGTCCAGTTCCTCGTGATGGCCGGAACCTTCGCGGCCACCGAGGTGGTCACCGAGGTACTGATCGCGAGCATGGCGCATCGCATCAGCCCGTGGCTGCGGCGCGTCGGCCGACGCTTCAACCAGACCTGTGGTGGCGTGTTCGTCGCGATCGGAGTTGCGCTACCCCTTCGCGGCTGAGAACGTCGTCGCGATTGCGTCGCCGCGGCGCGTCCGGCACTCGGCACGCGCCACCGGCGAAGAAGGCACGCTGCGATCAGCCCGCGCCCCCACTGGACACAGTTCGCCGGAATCGCCGGAAGAGCCCGAGCACGAGGATCGGCAGCAACGCGAGCATGTTGTAGCCAGGCGCGACGAAGGCCAGCCCGAACGCCGTGGCGGTGCAGACGAGCGTCGACACGGCGCGCACTGCGGCATCGGCCTTCGCCGCAGGGTCCGGCCACGTGACGATCGCCGGATGCCCGCGCAGGTACAGGTGCCGCACGGCTTCGGCCAGCGCGAGCAGAAAGAGGTGTGCCGCATAGACGGCCGCGGCGGGCGCGAGGTTTCCGTGCTCGCCGATCAGCGCCGACGAGAACGGCAGCAGGCTGACGAGCGCCAATCGCCACAGTCCGAGGCGGAGCAGCCAGCGATCCAGCGCGGCGAGAGTCGCCAGCGTCCGGACGTCGCCGATCCAGAAGATCGCCAGCACCCAGAACGACAGCAACCAGGTGAGCAAGCGGGGCCAGGTCGAGGCCAGCGCGGACCAGAGCAGCGCATCGGTCAGGGGCTCGCCCAGCGACGGTAGCCGCAGTTCGAGTACCAGCAGCGTCATCGCGATGCTGTACACGCCGTCCTGCAGCCCCGCCAGACGGTGCCTGTCGATCGCAGGCCACGCAATGCTCATGCGTCCCTCGCCCCTCGCCATTCGCCCCCCTGCCGTCGTGCTGACGCCGCAGCGACGTCAGGACGCCTGTTTCCTGATGCGGATCACCGGCGCCCGGGCGCTTCGCCCGCGGCAGGGTTGATCGACTCGGAGGTCCGCTGCGACCCGACTTGCCGGCCATCGACGAGGTTCAGGTATGTCTGCACGGTTGGCTCCTCACTCGGAATCCTCGTAAGCCGCAGCCCGAAACCGCGGCGTGCACAGCGCGTGGAACACCAGATCCTCGGTGCCGCAATTCGTGATTCGCTGGCGGCAACCGGGCGGAATGACGACGACATCGTTGCGGGCCACGATGCGCGGCGGCAGTTCTCCGACTTCCACGAGACCATGTCCGGAAAGGATCACGTAGCGCTCGGTCGTGTCCCGCAGGCGATGCCACCGCGTGGCCACGCCCGGCTCGACCCTGGCCAGGGCCACGGACAGCGCTTCATCCGCCGGCGAGTTCGACAACTCGGTAATGTGGCAGCGCTCCTCCGTGAGGAATTCCTTGCCCGGGTCGCAGGAGAGAATGGCCGGCTGCATGGGTTCGGGACCTGTCGCGTCGAATGCTTCATGGTAGGTCACGACGCCGCGAGGCGGCGACGTGCCAGAAGGTGACCCCGATGCCCCCTGGCACGACGCCAGCGGTAACGCCAGGAAATATTCCGGCGGTGCGCCCGGAAATACCAGGCCGGGCTCGGCCCTGAAGCCAAAGCGCGCGTACCGGGCGGGATCTCCCACCAGGACGCAGCCCGCTGCACGCGCCTCTCGCAGCCGGACGTGTCGGACGTAGCGGACGTGCCGTCCGAAATCGAAACCGGCGACACCGCGACATGGCCCACGATCCTGCCGTCCTGCTCCGCCACGAGGGAGACGGTCAAGGCCCGGGCGTCGCGCAAGGCCTCGACGATGAACTGCTCCCACCCGACATACTGCGGGTGAATGGCTGCATCGATGACAGAGCGGTCGCGGCCTCGCGAGTGCTCCCGCAGTCGACAGACCCTGTCCCGGAGTTCGCGCTGCTCCGCGGACAGGGATTCGACGGCAGCGGTCGTCGACATGGCTCTGGCGAGGCTATCGCAGAGGGCCGTCTACGCAAACCATCGCACGATCTGCTCCGAGACTTCGGGTCGACCGAGCAGGTCCAGGTGGTTCATGCCGTGGCCGATCCACTGCCGCTCCTCCGGAAACGACAGCGAGCGTCGCGGGTCCCTGTGACGCCCCAGTGCGCTGCTCACGGGGACGAGTCCGTCACCCACGAGACGGTCACGGACGTCGCCGGACCTGGTGCCGGTCGTCGCGGCCATTGCGTAGCTACGCACACCGTCTGGCAGCGGCACGGATTGGCGGGTGTCGCGGCCGCGCGCGAACCGGTCGCGGCCCTCCCAGTCCTCGTCCAGCACGTTGCCGTAACGCAGGTCGGTGATGCCGGCGCTGCGGATCTTTCCCAGCCGCGCGAACGGCCTGGCATAGGGGGTCACGCCCAGGATCACCTCGAACCAGTTGCCGCCGCGCTCCAGCGGTGCACCGTGGTGAGGCGTACCGAGGAAAACGAGCTTGCGCAGCTGCTGCGGCCAATCGTGGCCTGCGGCTGCACCGTAGTGGCAAGCGCTGCGGACCACCAACCCGCCCATGCTGTGGGCGACGAGCGCCAGCTCCGTAACCGGAGCGTGCCATTGCTTCAGGAGAACCTCGAGCAGGTCGGCGAGCGCACGCCCATTGGTGGACGTGTGAAGGCCGGTGTTGTAGTGGAGATAGAGAGGGGTGTAGCCAAGGTCCCGGGCGAGGGCTGCCCCGTGGTCGTGCCCGTCACGATTCCAGTGCAGATCATTCATGCACAGGCCGTGCACCAGCACGGCCAGCCTGCCGCTCGCCCGCGGAATCGTCGCCGCCAGCGCCTCCGCCCCGAGCACGAGAGACCGGCCATCGCGCCGCAGGCTCATGGGGATGGCCAGCGGATTGCCGCTCGCAACCAGGTAGTCGCCCAGTACGCCGTTCAACGCGGCCAGTACGGCCTCGCGCTCGGGCGACGAAGTCCGGCCCGTGAGCGTCGGCCGAAGCTGGGCGAGGAGGACATCCAGACCTCCGCCCACCAGGCGCGTGACGCCGCGCACACTCCCGTAGACCAGGCCCGGGATGCCGCCCATGCGGTCGGGCGGTTGCCTGCTCGCGCTGCCAAGGGGACGGGCGATCGTGTGATGCATGGCTTCCACGAGATCCGCCAGACCTGCGGTCGCACCCGTGGCGAGCCGCGCGAATCCACGAAGGTCGGAAGGGTGAAGGTGAGTCGTCCTGGTCATGGCAACTCCGTGTGCGATTGATCCGGGGGGAGTTCACCGACCAAGGCCAGGACTGCCATGAGCGGCACTACCACGAGCGCGTGCTGCAGGCACTGGCACAACGCGCGGCCAAACTCGGCATGAAAATGGTTCCGGCAGAACAACCGGCATGAGGCGCTCCTCGCGAGTCAAGACCGCCGAAGGGGTTTCTCAGGAGCCAGCGGCCTTCTCGCTTGCCGGTGCCGCGTGCAGTTGCAGGCCCAGGGCGGCGACGACCTTCAGGATAGTGGCGAACTCTGGATTGCCATCGGAAGAGAGAGCCTTGTACAGGCTTTCCCTACCGAGGCCGGCTTCTCGCGCGACCCTGGACATGCCTTTGGCCCGCGCGATGTCGCCAAGCGCCGCTGCGACAAGAGCGGAATCACCTTCCTCGAGCGCAGCCTCGAGGCAGGCAGCCATGCCCTCCTCTGTATTGAGGTGTTCGGCCGGATCCCACGGTGAAGTGACTGTCCTGGACATTACGACTCCTGGAGCTCGCGCGCGAGCGCCCTGGCTTGGCGGATATCCCGGTCTTGACTCGCCTTGCTACCGCCAGCCAGCACGTACTCGTTTCCTCCTCGAGTGAAGTACACGCGATAGCCGGGCCCATGGTCTACGCGCAGCGCTGAGACACCCTCGCCGACTGGCCTGACATCACCCGGATTGCCGAGGGACAGGCGGCGGATGCGAATGTCGATGCGCACCTTCGCGTCGCGATCTCGCAGGCCAGCAAACCAGGAGGCATAGGTCCGGGTCTGGCGGATTTCGAGCACGGGCCACTGTATCGCCTGGGATACGGACCAGGCAAGCTCGTATTGCCGCTGGCTAACGTCGAAGTCGAGCGGCACTCGAGGCGGCGGACCGACCGCGGTAGCGGACGGGCCGACGGGTCAAGTGTCCGCTTCAGCGACCTGTTATGCCACGTGCTGCATCTTGTTCGCGTAGTCCTTGCCCGAGGTCGGCGGAGGCAACGACCGCCCCTCGGTCTCGTACAGAGCGATCGCTTCTTCCACGATCTCGATAAGCTCCTGGAACACCGCCGTCTCATCGTCGCCGTGGCACCCGCCGTACACCAGTCCCGGTGAACTGCCGACGTAACACTGATCCTCGTCCGACCATTCCACGATCTTTGCGTAACGGGCAGAGGCTTTCATTTCCTGGACTCCTGAATCGCAAGCTTGTCTGCACGAACCTGATATTGCTTCGCATCGCTCCCGGACTGGCCGGAAACCGTGATTGGCCGACTGACTTTCGGATGCACGAAGTTTCGATGGCTTCCCTTTCCGCCCCGGTCTGTGAACCCGGCTGCTTCGAGGTCCGCGACAAGCTCCCTGATCTTCGGTGGCATGCGCTGTATCAAAGGGGCATAACGCTCGAGGTAATCGGCGCGAGCCCGCGCAGCGGGTGAGCATCCGGTTAACCGAATAGTCAGATTGCCAGCCATTTATACATCACATACGCATCGACGAGGCCGTGCTGAGGATGACGAAAGGCCTGTGGAAGGGTGCCCACAACGTCGAAGCCCAACTTTTGCCACAGCCGAACGGCTCCGGAATTTGTGGAGACCACGAAGTTGAACTGCATGGCCAGGAAACCCAGCTTTACTGCTGTGGACTGGGCGTGCTGGCACATGGTGGATGCGACGCCATAGCCACGCGCCAACTCCGAGACCACGAAGCCACAGTTGCTCACATGGTCGCCGTGGCCCGACTGGTTTGCCTTGATGTAGTAGGTGCCAGGAATTTGCCCGGACTGATCGCACGCTACAAACGTGGCTCTTGGAGCTTTTACCCAAGCGTCCGAGATTTCCTGTTCGGTTGCGTTCGGCGAGAATGTGTAGGTGTCGCCTTTCGCAAAGGTGGCGCGGAGTATTGGCCACAATGTTGGCCAATCGCTTTGCTCGAATGGGCGAATCAGAACTTCCATGGCAATCTGACGTTCGAGTTCACCCGCGCGCTGCAGACGGCGGAGGCGGCTGTGGTGCGTCGGGTGCACGAAGGGTCAGGCGTCACCGATTGCTGGTGGCGAGCTTGATGCCGAAGCCTACGAGCGCAATGCCAGCCAGGCGAGTGGCGACCCTTCTGGCTGACCGCAGGGCGCGAAGGGCGTTGGCGACACGATTGCCGAGGAGAACAAGAAGACCCTGATAGAGCAGGCTGAGCAACGTGACGTGCGCCATCATGATTCCCAGGGTCACGGGCGATGCATCTGGAGTGAGAAAGAGGGGGAAGAAAGACACGAAGAACAAGATGACTTTCGGATTGGTCAGACTGACCGCAAACGCTTGGCGGAAGTACACGGCGGGCGAGCGCTTGGGTTCAGCCACGACGGCCGAGCCTTCGACTTTCGCGCGCAGCAACTGAATGCCTATCCACACGAGGTAGGCTGCACCGAACCACTGGAGCGCCTGGAAGACGACCGGATTGGAATGCATGATGGCCGCCAAACCCGCAACAGCGGCGACCATGAAGACAAAGTCTCCTGCAACGGTTCCCAGCACTGCAGCACTTCCCGCACGGATTCCATTGCGCGCTGTCGCATTGAGGATTGCGATCGTGCCGGGTCCTGGGATCAGCTGGAACACGATTACGGCAAGTACAAAGCTGGTGTAGCTTTGGATTTCGAACATGGGAACCTCGGAGACAGCAGGTATTGGCAGTGACACCTAACGTTCGACATGAGCGGCGTGACCCGGCTTGCCGGGACACGTCCGCTCGATGGAAGGGTTAGCCACCTGCGCCACCAGCGGTGGACTTCTTCCAACTCATGCTCAGCTTTCGCTTCGAAGCCGCGCAGTCACGCAGGTATAGGTTGATCAGGCTCTGGTAAGGGATACCAACCTCCTCCGAGACGCCTTTGAAATACGCGATTGCGTCTTCATCCAACCGAATCGTGATCTGCTTCTTCAGTTGAGAGGCGTAGGGATTCTTCCGGGACTTCGAGAAGTCGTATTCCTTGCGCATGCCGCACCTACTTAAGGTAAGACTTCGCCTCGCGGGGTGTTGCCTTGCGTGCCGAGATGATGCGAATGACGTCGTCGTCGCTACGGTAGCAGTGGCAGACCAGGAGCAGGCGAAGCGTACTGCTCAGGCCCAGGAGGATGAAGCGCTCCTCGTCTTTCGAATGGTCCGGATCGTCGATCAAGCGCGCACGTTCATCGAAGAAGACCGTGCGCGCCTCCTCGAACGAGACGCCGTGCCGGTGTTGATTGGCTGCGGCTTTGCGTTCGCCCCACTCGAACCGAAGTGCGCTCATGTATGGGCATTGTAACTACATCGTAGTGGCCTGGCAAACCGCAAGAATTTGCCGTGCCTCGGGCGGCTAACGTTCGAGCGCAGCGGCGCTCGAGGCAGACGGTCGCGTGCGTCAGCGCGCGGGCGGCTGGGTCAAGCGTCCGCTGCAGCGACCAGTCAGGCATCGCATCGCTGCGACGGCTACGCCGCCTCTGCGTGCAACTTGACCCCTAGTGCACGCGCAACCTTGAGCACTGTGGCGAAGCTCGGATTGCCATCGGCGCTCAGGGCCCGATAGAGGCTCTCGCGGCTAAGACCGGCATCCTTGGCCACCTGGCTCATGCCTTTGGCTCGGGCAATGTCCCCGAGCGCCTTTGCGATGCCTGCTGCGTCGTCCGGCGCTTCCTCGAGCCAGGCGTCGAGGTACGCCGCCATCTCCTCGGGCGTACGCAGATGTTCTGCGACGTCGTAGGGTGTCGTCCGCGTCTTGATAGTCTTGCTTGCGGCACGGGGCATGACGCACTACTCCTTGAAGCTTCTGGCCAACCTGATAGCTAACTGGACGTCCTTCGACTGACTCGACTTGTCGCCTCCGGCCAAGAGAAGCAACAGCCTTGTTCCGCGCTGTGAGTAATACACCCTGTATCCAGGGCCGAAGTCGATCTTCAACTCGGAGACACCATCAGTCAGGTTGCGATGTTCACCGGGATTGCCGCCGATCAGCCGTTCGACACGAACGAGGACGCGAGCCCGAGCCGATTGATCTCTGAGCGCGTCGATCCATTGCGCGTACTCATCGGTCTTCCCTACTCGCACGGGGATATTGTAGCCCAGGGGCTACATACGTCAATAGCAGGTGTTCTGCGAGATCTGACGTCGGAGTTCAGCGGCCGCCGAAGGCGGTCCGCTGCAATGACTGGTTATGCCGCGTTCGCAAGTTCGACGGTCCAGCCCGGGAAGACCAATACCCCAGGGTGGCATTTCAGCGCACGCGCCAGGACCTTTGCACGCTCCACGCCAAGCCGAACACGATCGTTCTCGATCGCCGAGATCGTCGACTGGGGGATGCCCGTGAGCCCTGCAAGATCGTTCTGACTCAGTTCCTGAAGTTCCCGCAGAACCCGAACCGACTCTCCCACGGAGACCTCAACGCGTTTCTTCGCGGGACGAAAGTCCTTCATCTACGCTCCCCGGTAGTCATGGGCCGTTATCGCCACCACCAGAACCTGGATCTCGGCGGCTTCAACCCGGTAGATCACGCGCCACTGGATTCCGAGCCGCGAGGAACGATGCCCGGCCCATTGCCCTGACAACGCCTCGTCATGGAATCCCTTGATCAGTCGCAGTCCAGGCTGCCCCGACATAGCCACGACGTCCTTCCACTTCTCGTAGCGAACCAGGACCTCGCGCGGAGCGTCTCGAAGCTGACGATCGACTCGACGGTGCTCGAGGACGCGCCACATACCGCATGATGCCTATATCTTACTTGGTATGTCAAGGCGTCGCTACGCGGTATAACGTCGGAGCTAAGCGGCGCGCCGCAGGCGCGCTGTCCGCTTGAGCAACCTGTTATGCCGATGCGTCACGGAATGCTCTCAACACCGCATTGATCCGCGTCTGGTACCCAGGGCCTTGCGCCTTGAACCACTCGATCACGTCCTCGTCCAATCGGAGCGAGATCAAAGTCTTCGAGGGGGCAGGCTTCAATCCACGGCGAACGATGCCGCGCACCACCTTTCCAAGGTCTGCCTCGGGATGCTCCAACGTCGGCTTCGCCTTGTCCGAAGGATCGAACAGGCGCGACCAATCAGTCTGTGACTTCATGGAAGCAGCGCTGCGCTTCACGCCTTGTCGCTTTACGGAAGGAGATGATGTGGATTTCATGCTCGGTCTCGCTGTGGGCAATCGACACCGGCACTCCTGCCAGGAGTCCCGGCGTGACGAAACGACGTTCACCGTACTCGAACCGATCGTCTTCGAACGTGAAGGTCAGTCCCTCGAAAACGCTCTCGGCATCGACGAAGTCCAGGCCATGCTCGCGCAGGTTTCTCGCACACTTCGGTTCGTGCCAAGTGAACTCCGTGTCACACTGTAGCTACATTCTGTAGTTCGCGCAAGAAGCTACCGTCTTCAGCGGCATAACGTCGAAGCTCAGCGACGCTCGAGGCGGCCGCTTGGCCGCGGTAGCGGACAGGCGGACGGGTCAAGCGTCCGATGCAGCGACCTGTCGGGCGTCATCCCGCAATGTCGTCACGCGGAAACTTCGACGTACTCCACTTGACTCGACGGAGCCGGAACAGGCAAACCGTCCTCGCGAAGACCTTCGACATGAAAGACAATGGCCTCGCGAATCTCTGCTTCAACTTCAGAGACTGTGGCGCCTGTGGCAATACAACCGGGAAGGTCCGGCACATATGCCGAGTAGTTGCCTTGGGCCTTCTCAATAACGACTGCGTAGCGCATACGACCTCACTTCAGACCAGCCTGCTTCAGGATGCTGTTCAGCGTACCGGGCGCAAGGTTGTCGCTCGGCTTGCCAGGGACCGTGACGCGGCCGGCCTTGCTCGGGTGCTTGAACTGCCGGTGACTGCCGCGCGTGGCTACCAAGTGCCATCCATCGCTTTCAAGCATACGAAGAATCTCACTGACCTTCACGATCGCAGGATAACAGGGCGGGTTTCGTGACGCTCAACGTCTGAGCTCAGCGGCGTCCCGTCCGGGCCGTCCGCTGGAGCGAATTGCTGGGCGCCTACACGACCGATGAAAACTCAGACCGGTACCGCGACTTACCGGACACGCCGCGCATTCGTGCCTCGTCAAGGACCAGCAGCATGAATACGTTATCGGGAACTCCCCACTCGCAGGTAACACCAAACTGGCTAGCGGGCTTGAACCCAAAGCGGGGGTAATACTCCGCGTGACCCAGGACGATGATGTACAGGCAGCCCGCTTGCTTCAGCCGCTCATTCCCTTCCCGGACCAACCTGGAACCAATACCCTTGCTTTGGTATTGCGGGAGAACCGACATTGGACCAAGCGCAGCCCCTTCATGCTTGCCGGCAATGGTGATGGGACTGTACATGACGTGGCCGACAACCTGGCCGTGGAGCGTGGCAACCAACGAAAGTCTGGCAGCGCCATTCTTCCGCAGGGCATCCACGATGTTCGCCTCCTGCTCCTGGTCAAAGGCCTGCTTATTCAGCGCATGAATCGCCGGAATATCCTCGGGCCTTTCGTCACGAACTTCGATTTCCATGAAAGCCTCAATTAGGCGCCCAACGTCGAAAGTGAGCGGCGTTTGACGCGGACGGCGGCTTGCGGCAGCAAGCCGGCGGCTGGGGCAAACGTCCGTTCGACCGACCTGTTAGACAGCACCCGCGGATCATGGCCAGTCAAGGGCGGCCCAAGCCCTGCGCGAGGAACGTGAGAACCAGAGCGTTCAGCGATACGCCCTCGGCCTTTGCACGGGCAGCCAACTGCGCGTGTACAGTCTTCGGCACGCGGGCGACGAACTTCCCGGACGCAATGCCGCCGCTGTTTGGAGAAGGAATCGGAAGTTTTTTCGCTTTCAAAGCGGCGATCGTTGCTTTGAGCGCATCTCTCCCGTTCTCGATGGCCTCCTCGACCGACTCGCCGTCGGAGATGCATTCAGCAAAATCCGGAAACGAGATCAGATACCCGCCACCTTCCGCCTCTGTCAGCGGTCGGACCTCAAACGGATAATCAGTCAGCTTGCTCACGTCTCAGGCTCCTTCCACGAGCTCAACAAACTTCTGGACGTAAATCGGCTTGATCGGCCTGTGCGCCGGTACCGATAGCGTCCGCCCGTCTTCACGCACGAACACGCAATGGCTGCTCTTCTGATGCCGCCAATCCACACCGTTCTGTCGAGCAACAGTCTGAAGGTCGGCGATTGACCAGTCTCGCGGATTGCGCCGCATCGACGCGAGGAGCTTGGCCGCCGTGTTCATGCTGGCAATGATACTACAGGTGATATCGTACGACGAGCGACCCGCTCATCGCCGCAGTGCTGTCTAACGTTCGACATGAGCGGCCGCCGCAGGCCGCAGGCCGGAAGCGATCCGCTCGATGGTGGGGTTAGGCGTCGCCGTCACAGTGGAGGCTTGCGTTCGCGGCTCTCATGCCAGAGCGCCAAGATCTGCAGGTCATCGCCTGCGACTTGGTAGTAGATGAAGTAGCGGATGCGGCTCAGATAGAGCCGACGGACATCCGGCGTGCGAGTGCCCAGATGCCGAGCACCGATGCCAGGCTGCTCAGCGAGGAAGGCGACTGCCTCGGCGAAGTCGCCAGAGACCGCCCCCGGAGCCGAGAAGCGATTGTCCGCCCACCACTCCGCCGCGGCTCGAACCTGGTTTGCTGCTCGCGCTGCGATCCTGACCCGCAGCGCCACAGTCAGCCCTTAGGAAGACCGCGCACGAGTTCGTCTAAGGTTACGCATTCACCGCGCTCGATCTCGGCTATTGCGGAGACAAGCTCGTTCTGCTGATCGTCGGTCAGGTGAAATCCTTCGTCAGCACCGCGTACTACAACCGTAACCCGAGCGCCTTCTGGCAGCGGACCGCCTTCCAACACGATCTTTCCATCGACGACGGTTCCGGTTGCGACTTGCATGGGTTCATATTACTGCATGAGGTGCGGGAGCGGTGGTGCTACGCCTAACGTTCGACATGAGCGGCGGAACGCTGCGGGCGAAGCCCGCCGTGGTACGTCCGCTCGATGGAGGGGTTAGGCGTCGTTGCGCTAGAAGCGGAATCCATGGCCGACATGACGCC
>WBZR01000623.1_pt2 | contig 47060 bp, 62 predicted proteins | sample 5204231 | NCBI WGS metagenome assembly WBZR01 (sample SAMN12412403, study PRJNA552823) | activated sludge metagenome | isolation source: activated sludge from anammox sidestream of wastewater treatment plant... | place: USA: Virginia | collected 2017-08 | reverse complement strand
CTGACAGGGTGATGGTGGCGCGCGGCTGGGGCGGGGAGTAGACGGGCCGTGCGGGATGTATCCGCAGCGGCCTCCGGGATTCCGCATAGCCATGCGGGTCAAGGCGCGGAGCGGATTCGAACCGCTGAATCGATCCGCGGCGCGTCGGGGGGCATGTCGCGGGGGATGATAGCCCGCGGCTGCGGGTCTCGCGTGTGGCCGGCGTGGGCTGCGACGCTGCTTTTCGCCGCGTTCCTGGCTGCGGTCGCGCTGGCGGCCGCCCTGTACGGGGGCGCCCCGTGACCGGCTACCCGCCCGGCTCGTACGGTGCGGCGTGCGACGCGTTGGACGCCCAGCTCGGCGAGCTGGAGGCGCGGGCAGCCGGGCTGCGTGGGCTGCCGCTGAGGTTGTGGGCGAGGAGTCGCCGCCGCCGGTTGGCTGCCGCGCGCGCACGGATGCACCGGCTGACCCTGGACTGTCTTGAGCGGGAGGGGTGGATCGCGGCCGGGCAGCGCGCCGCCTTGGACGTGTCCGCGTGGCTTGCCGCCGCACCCGAGTTCGAGGGGCGCGACCCCGCCGAGGGGGAGCCGTCGTGACGCTCGCGGCCGGGGACAGGAGGCACGGCACCGCGGGCGGGTACAGATCCGGCTGCCGCTGCACCGCCTGCCGCGCCGCCAACGCCGCCGCGCAACACGACTACGCGCGGCTCCGCTCGATGTTGGTGCCGTGCCCCGGCTGCGGCGGCTTCAAGCACTTCGCTGCCGCCCAGTGCAGGGCGTGCTATGACCGGGACAGGATCGCTGTCTGCGGCACCGAGACCGGGTACACGCAACACGGCTGCCGCTGCCGTCTGTGCCGGGAGGCCTCGGCCGCGGCGAGGCGGGCGCGGAGGCAACGATCTGCCCCGGAGCCCGTGTCGTGACGGTGGAGATCCTGACCGGGGACGCGGAGGCGACGCTTGCCACGCTGCCGCCAGGCGCTCGCGGCCGACACGCCCGCCGAGCTCGCGCTCACCCCCGACAAGGAGGCCGGGCAGTGACGATCCCATACCGGACAGGCCAAGGGAGCGGGTGGCGGGAGATCAAATGGTCGCTCGTCGCGGTCGAGAAGAACGCGCTCGTGCTCCGCGTCGAAGGTGCGACCGATATCGCCCAGCTCTGCGGATGCACGGACGCCGCAAGCCACTCCTGCGCCTGCCCCCACTTCCGCTTCGACAAGTGCGAGGACTGCGAAAACGGGCGGCCCGGAAAGCACTTCGCCACCTGCCCATTCGGCGATTCCGCGGAGACGCTCACCCCCGACCAGGAGGCCGAATGAGGAAGCTGACCGTCACCGCCATCGCCGTGTGCGCCCTGGCGCTCGCAGCGGCCGCCCCCGCCCACGCGGCCCTGGTCGTGGCGGCGGTGAACGCGCTCCCGTGGCTGCTCGACGTGGCGGACGCGGCGCGGGACGTACTGCTCGACCCCGGCCCCGACGACTACCGGCGCGAAGCCAACAACAGCATCACCGTGTGGGATGGGCCGGAATGGCTCGCCTGCCAGGCGCGCCTCAGAGCCGCGCTCGGCCGGCTGGGGGAGGCGGGGTGACCGTCGCGGTTGCTGACCGGGACGTGACGGTGCTGCTCGGCGGCGCCGCCGACATGCTGGCGACGCTGCCGGCCGGATCCGCCCACATGTGCGTGACGTCCCCACCGTTTTACGGTTTGCGCGACTACGGGGTGGACGGGCAGATCGGCCTTGAGGGGTCGCCGGATGAGTGGGCGGCCCGGCTGGTCGATGTGTTCCGCGGGGTGCGCAGGGTGCTCCGGGATGACGGGGTGCTGTTCGTGGAGTGCGGCGACAGCTACGTGTCCGGGCAGGGCGGGAGACAGAGCGCGGTCGGCGATCTGCCCCTGACGACCCGGATGGACAGGGTAGAACCTGCGGCGCGCGTCGACGTCGACGTCGCCTCGCTGAAGCCGAAAGACCTTCTCGGCGCCCCGTGGCTGCTCGCGTTCGCGCTCCGCGCAGACGGCTGGTACCTCCGCCAAGCGGTGATCTGGGAGAAGCCGAACCCGATGCCGGAAAGCGTCACCGACCGCTGCACGACCGCGCACAGCTACGTGTTCGTGCTCGCGAAGCGGCCCCGGTACTTCTGGGACGCCGACGCGCTCCGGGAGCCGTGCATCCGCGCCGGGGACATTCCCGGCGGCACCCAGCGCGGACGCGACGAGGCGCTGGTCAAGTCAGGCTGGGGGGATGGGGAGGTTCCTGCCGCCCGTAACGCCCGCTCGGTGTGGCGGATCCCGACCGAGCCGAACGCGCTCGCCGTCTGCGCCAACCCCGGCTGCGACGGCTACTGGCAACGCGGCGCCCCCGCCCAACACTGCGGTCAGCCCGTCGTCCAGCACTACGCCGCGTTCCCGACCGAGCTGGCCCGCCGCTGCATCCGCGCCGGCACGTCCGAGCGGGGCGTCTGCCCCGAGTGCGGGGCGCCATGGCAGCGGGTCACTCACGCCCAGTACGTCAACCCCGGCAACCGCACCACGAACGGGCCGAAGCCACGCACCGCCGAGCGCCGCGGCTTCGACGGGCGCCTCGAGCTGGCGCCGTCGACCGTTGGCTGGCAGCCGGGCTGCGAATGCCCCGACGACCCGACACCCGTCCCCGCGACAGTCTTGGACGTTTTCCTCGGCTCCGGCACGACCGCCGTAGCCGCCCGCCATCTCGGCCGCCGCTGCATCGGCATCGACCTGTCCGAACCGTACACCCGGCTCACCCGGCACCGGCTCGCCCCGCAAACCCTCGACCTGGAGGCCATGTGAGGAACCTGACCGTCATCGCCGCCATCCTCGTGGCGCTCGCCGCCGCCCAACCCGCCCACGCCGACCCGCTCCCCCCCAAGCCCGCCCGCGGCTGCCACAGCGCATGGTGCGAGAAGGTACGCGACCTCCGCGCCGTCGCCAAGAGGATCGACCAGGGGTTCGCGATGTTCGCGCGGATCCGCCGCGACGCCGGCTCCCCGATGGCGCCGCACGCGACCGCGATCGCCCGCGCCGCCCGCGCCCAGGGCCGCTCACCGTTCGCGCTCCTCGGCATCGCCGGCAAGGAATCCACGCTCGGGGTCGCCCGCGACTGCCCCGCCTTCGGTGGCGGCGCCGGCAACGTGTACGGGCTCGGATCCTGCGGCTACGCTTGGAGGGCGATCGAGTTGTGCGGGCGCCGCTACAGCCTCGCCGACATCGACGGGTACGCGGCCGGGGCGCTGTTCGAGGCCCGGTTCCTCCGCTGCCTGTACTCCGGTGCGACGGACGTGTACGGGGTGTGGGAGCGCCGCTACTGCGTCAACGAGGCGGGGGATCCGTGCCCGGGCTGGGCTGACGTCGTGGCCGGGGTGATGCGCCAGTACTTCCGGTCGGGGCCGGGTGTCCGGTGGCGGGACGCGCTCGAGGCGGTGGGGCGGTGAGGGTCACGCGCGTCGGCCGCAACGTCCTCGTGACGCACACGCGCCGCCAGTGGTCGTCGCTCAGCCGAGACTACCGGCGGCGGAAGCGGCGCCTCGCTCGCGCCGCCCGACGGAAGGGGCGGGCGTGACCTGCCCCGCGTGTGACGGCACCGGCTGCCCGTGCCAACGCTGGCGCGAACCGCGACGGCCGCGTGTGGCGGCACGTCCCCGGCAACGGGTGGACGCCGATCCCGATGAACGTGATGGAGGAAAGGCGGGGGCCGTGAGAGTCCCCGAGAGCGCCCCCAGGATCATCGAGCGTGGCAACCGCCCCTGCGAGGAATGCGAGCGCCCGCACGACCTACGCGACAGTCTCTTTGAGCGAGGCGGCCTGACCTGGGCCGACCCCGACGACGGGCACCTCTACCAGCCGATGGAGTGGGAGGAGGTCGCCCGGCAGTTGGCGTCAGCGCTCAAGGCGGTCGCCGAGACAGCCGGGCCTGGGCTTCCGGCCGCGCGCGCCGCCGCCAACCGCGCCCGGCATCTGTGGGAGCCGCTCACACGCGAGGAGGGGACACCGTGACCGTCCAGGACCTACGCGACCTGCTCAACCAGGCATCTGCCCTCCCATGGACGTTCCACGCACACTCCTGGCACGAGCAGATCGAGTCCGCCGACGACGAACACGTAGCTGGCAAGATCAGGCCGGACGACGCCGCCCTGATCGTCGCCGCCGTGAACGCGCTCCCCACGCTCCTCGACGCGACGGAAGCGCTCGCAACAATCCTCGCTCGCGTGGAGACGCGCCGTGTGGGCGTCTACATGGACGGCAGCACCCAATGGCCGACTCCGCTCCACGGCGAGATCGCGCGACTTGCCCGAGACGCGCTCGACCGGCTGGGGGAGACACCGTGACCGTGACCGTCCCGGAGCTGATCCAGGGGAGGCCCGTCGTGGACGAGCGCTGCACCCGGGAGCGGCCGGGTGGAGACACCGTGACGCGGCCGCTCACCCACCGGCAAGCCCACGCCTACGCGCGCCGCAAGACCCGCACCCCCGACCCCGCACCCCCGACCCCCGGGCAACTCGAGATCACCGACCCCGACACGCCGCCCGGGCAGATCGGACCCAACGACCCATGGCCGGAGGACTTCTTCTGATGCGGGTCGAGCTCGGCGCCACCATCCTCCTCTGCCAACCCGACTACGCCGGCCTCTGGCACATCCCCAACGGCGACAACGGGCAGAGCCTCTGCCGGCTCACCGGCGACACCTACGTCTACCGCGGCAGCGTCCGCGACCGCCGCGCCTGCCCCATCTGCCTCCAACGCGCACCCGCCCTACTCACCGCCGCCGACGAAGACGCCGAAGACGACGGGCAACCCGCCCCCCGCCGCGGCAAACCAAAAGGCAAGCACCGGCGCGTCACCGACCTGCAACTCCGCGCACTCCACCGCGCCTACGTGGAGCAGGGGCTCTCCTGCCGCCAGCTCGGCGAGCTCGTCTACCAGCAGCTCGGCTACAAGAGCGGCCGCTCCTGCGGCGAGGTCCTGTACACCTACTTCCGGGAGGCCGGGCTCGAGCTGCGATCCCAACGGGACGTCACCGTCGCCCGCAACCTACGGCACGGCCGCTGCCGCCGCGAGCTACGCGCCCAGGGCGGCGACTACGGCCCCGACGGCTACCGCCGCTGGCTACGCGAGCAGACCGGCCGCGTCCAGCCCCGCTGCGCCGCCGTCCGCGAGCACTACCCCCGCCGCGGCCAGCCATGCCAGAACCCCGCCATGCGCGGCAGCGACTACTGCATCGCCCACGACCCCCACCGCCGCAACGACATCCAGGCGGCGCTCCAGAAAGCCCGGGCGACCCCCGGCTCCGGCGCGTACAAGGAGGCAGCGTGACGCTCGGCCGGCGCGCGAACCTGCTCCGGGACGGCATGACCGCGAAGGCCATGGGGGCGCTCGGCCCCCACGCCTTCGGCCCCCGCTGCTCCCAGTGCGGCCGCCACAAGACGCACCTGATGCTGCCGCGACACCGCGAATACACGGAACGGAAACTCGGCCACCCACTACGCGGCTGCGAGTGCCCCCGATGACCGTCCTCGGGATCGACATCAGCACCCGCGCCATCGACCTCGTCTACCTCGACGAGGACACCCTCCACGGCCACTGGCAACGCATCCCCCTCCCCCAGCCCGCGATTGCCCCCGCCAGCCGCCGCATCGACCAAGCCCGCGCCATCCGCCACGGCCTCCGCCACGAAGGCGAACGCCTCGAAACCGTCTGGCTCGTCGCCGTCGAAGACCCCGCCGCCTACCGCGGCGGCCAAGCCACCAAGGCCCTCGGGATCCTCACCGGCGCCGTCTACGCCACCCTCCCCACTCACCTGACGATCCTCCCCGTCCGCGTCCAGGAATGGCGGCGCGAGCTCGGCCTCCACCCCCGCGCCACCAAGACCGACGCCCGGCACGCCGCCCTCGCACTCGGCGCGAACCCACGGCTCTCCGACTGGCCGCAGGACGCCTACGACGCCTGGGCGATCGCGCACGCCGCCCTCCGAATCAACACCCGCGCCCTAGAGAGGAGCCCCGCATGACCCGCACCATCACCCTCCCCGCCGACCAAGCCCCCGACATCCTCCGCGCCACCGCCGGCCAGGCGCTCAAGGACGCCGACCTCGGCCAACTCCCACTCTTCGACGGCGACCGCCCCCGCCGCATCCGAGTCACCATCGCCGGCACCATCACCCTCACCCCCGTCCAAGCAGCCGAGCTCGCCAACATCCGCATCGGCAGCCGCATCCACCTCCCCGACATCGCCGACGAAGCCGTACTCGTCGCCAAGAAGTACGCGCGCCCGCTCGACAAGAACGGCTGGCCCAGCCCACTCGAGCAGACCATCACCCTCCGCATCACCGACCCCGCCCAACTCGACGACGGAGACGACGACCAGGAGGAGGCGAGGTAGCAACGATGGCCTGGACGCTCGACGACCGCTTCACCCGCAACCCCAAGGTTCTCGCGCTCGGCGGCCCCGCCGCCCGCTGGGCATGGCTCGAGATCCTCGAGTACGCGGCCGAGCACCGCACCCGCGGACGCATCCCCGACGCGATCGGCGACGCCGTCCGCCGCGCCACCCCATCCCTCCTCCAACGCGCCGAAGAGGTCGGCCTCATCGACCGCGACAAGGACGGCGCTAGAGTCATCCACGACTGGATCGCCCATCAGGGAGACACCGTCGAGGAACGCGTCGCCGCCTACCTCGACGACCATCCGGACGCCACCGCGAACGAGGTCTACCGCGTCGTCAGAGGCCGCCGAGACCTCGTGCTCGCTCTCGTCCAGCGGTACCAGAACGGTTCCCCACCGGTACCAGAACGGTTCCAAGATAGTGCTCGGAACGGTACCGAATCGGTACCACTAGCGGTACCCGATCGGTCTTGCGCGATCGCGCGCGATCGCCCGCGTGCGCCCGCGCGATCGCCCGACGCGCCCGGTCCCGACCCTGATCCTCCTACCTCCTCCTCAGAGATCTCTGACGAGATCTCTTCGTCGTCGGCGCGCGCAAGCGCGCAAGAACCCGACGACGACGACTTCGCAGGCGAAGAACCACCCGACCCACCCGCAGACCTCGCAGCCCAACTCACAGCCCTCCAACCCACCCCCAACCAACGAGCCCGCTGGCTCCTCGCAGCCAGCACCGAACCCGACCGCACCCGAGCCTGCCTCACCGCCGCCACCCGAGCCCAGAAACCAGCCGCCTACCTCGACCAGCTCATCCGCAAAGGCGACTGGCCCACCCCACAGACCAACCGCCCCAAACCAGACGACCCGCCCCCGACACCCGCCCAGAAACGCGCCGCCCTCCTCCGAGGCCTCACCACCTGGACAACCTGCCCCGAAGCCCTCGAATACCCCGAGGAAGCGATCCGCGAAGAGCTCGCACGCAGAGCTCGCCGCGCCGACACCACCCTCACTCCCGCCGAAGAACACGACCTCCTCACAGCATGGGCCGACGCGCGACCAGCCCACCCCGTCACCGCAGGAGACACGCCGTGATCGCCAGCTACGCCACCTTCGACATCCCGCCCGCCCCAAAACTCACCGCCGGCCAGGAAAAGAAGCGGGCCCAAGAGTGGGCCGCCAAAGCAGCCCAGAACCGCCGCCGAGAACGAGCCGCCCTCCGCCGACGCGCCAGCACCCTCCAAGCACTCACCGGACACACCATCACCAACGTCCGAGTCAAGATCCGCGACGGCGACGTCCTGGAAGCGGTCGCGATCCTCACCCTCGACAACGGCACCACCGTCGAGATCACCGGCCGCGCCTCCGGCTACGAAGTCGACGACATCTCCCCACACCTCCGCAAGCGACGATGACTCCCGACCCACACCTCGACTTCATCGACTACCTCCGCCGCGACCTCGCCGAGCTCGACAAGCAGCTCGCCCGGATCGGCTGGCTCGCCAACGACGCGCTCTACAGCCCCTACGGGAAGCGCGTCTGGCGCCGCGGCCTCCACGCCCGCCGGGCCCTACGCCAGATCCTCAACGAGACCCTGCGACTGCGATGATCCGCCTCCTCTGGAACGTCGTCACCGCCCTCGCCGCTCTCACCCGCGAGCTCTTCCTCTGGCCCTACCGCAGGATCCGCCGATGACGTGGAACGACCTCAGCCCCACCCTCCGCCACATCGCAACCCAAACACTCACCACCCGACAACTCACCATCCTCAAACTCCACGAAGACGGCATGAGCTACCGCACCATCGCCCTCACCCTCGACGTCAGCACAAGCACCATCCGCACCACCCTCACCGAAGCCCGACGAAAACTCGAACGCGAACTCAGACGCCAAGGAGGCGCATGACCCACCTCCGGCACACCACCCGCCAACCACTCCCCGAGCTCGACCGCAACATCCTCCCCCGCTGGCTCCACACCATCCGACGCGACCGCACCCACGCCACCATCCGAGCCCAAGCCATCCACGACCACGGCCAATCCCGACCCACCACCGCAGACAGCCAACTCGCCGACCTCGAAGCCGACCCACACGCCGAACTCCGCTGCATCCCCATCATGGGAGCCACCCGCATCCGAGCCGTCATCCCCGGCACAGACCCCCTCACCGAAACCATCCGACGCGACAACATCCGACGCCGCCTGCTACCCTCCCAGACGGAGCGAGAAGCGGCGCAGTAAGGATCGCTCACTCACTCACTCGCCCACGCGATAGCTATGCCCCGACCCCCGCAAGGGGGTCTCGCCATTTCCATGGCCAAGACACCGCCAACACCGAAAAAGACGAGCCGGCGAGGCGCCGGCGTTGCGATCACCGCGAAGCAGCGCGAGACGTTCCTCGAGCGCCTCGCCGCCGGCTACTCCGTCAGCCACGCCAGCACCGCCGCCAGGATCAACCGGCAGACCGCCTACGCCCACCGTGACCGAGACCCCGCCTTCGCAGCCGCCTGGGAGGCCGCCCTCGATGCCGGCACGCAGGCGCTCGAGGACGAGGCCGTCCGCCGCGCCACGAGCGGCGACAAGCCCTCCGACGTGCTCCTGATCTTCCTCCTCAAGGCTCGCCGCCCCGACGTGTACCGCGACAGGATCGAGCACACCGGGGCGGGCGGAGGCCCGGTCGAGGTGAAGCTCAGCTTCGACCCGGGGGCCGCGGCCTGATGGCGAGCGGCTCCCACTACTGCACGGTGTGCGGCAGGATCAACACCGGGTGCGAGTGCCCGGGCGGTAAGTGCTGCGGCGGCCACTTCGGGCCGTACGGCGAGCCCCGGATTCCGCGGCCGGTCACTCCTCCGCGTAGGGGCGCGGCGTGACCGTGCTCGACCAGACGTGGTTCAAGCCGCTGCCGAAGCAGCTCGCGTTCATTCAGTCCGGCTCGAGGGAGTGCTGCTACGCCGGCGGGTTCGGGTCAGGGAAGACCCTGAGCGGCGCGTTCAAGGCTTTGGTGGCGGCTTTGCAGCATCCGGGGACGGTCGGCCTGGTCGCCCGCCAGACGTCCGGCGCCTTGGCGGACAACACGCAGAAGATCATCCTCGACGGCGACGACAAGCCGCCGGTGATCCCGGCTGACCTGGTCGCCCGCCGGTCGGAGAAGCACGGCACCACGATCACGTTGCACAACGGGTCGGAGATCCTTTTCCGCAGCTTCCAGGACTGGAACGAGACGAAGCTGCTCGGCCCGAACTACGGGTTCGTGTACGTCGATGAGGTGACGGAGTGTACGGAGCGGGTGTGGCTGGCGTTCCTGTCGCGGCTCCGTCATCCGGCGGGGCCGGAGCAGGCGTGGGCGACGACGAACCCGAACGGCCACGACTGGGTGTGGCGGCGCTTCCACCCCGGGTCGGGGCAGCCGGAGGCGGGGGCGTTCCTCGTGCATGCGCCGACCGAGGAGAACCCGCACCTGTCTCCCGCCTATGTCGCGTGGCTGCGGGCGCAGCCGGCGGAGTGGCAGAAGCGGTTCGTGGACGCCTCGTTCGACACGGCGTCCGGGCAGATCTGGGCGGAGTGGGACAGCCAGATCCACGTGGTGCCGCAGTTCGAGCTGCCGGACTCGTGGCGGCGGCTGGAGTCGCTCGACCACGGCCGGCGGAACCCGACCGCCGTGCTCTGGGCGGCGGTGGACCATGACAGCAGCCTGGTCGTGTTCGACGGCTACTACGAGCCGGGACTTGTGGAGCAGCACGCGACGGCGATCAAGGCGACCCGCGGCCTGTGGCCATATCCGCCTGTGCAGGCTGACCCGTCCGTGTTCGTTCGCGGCTTCGACGGGCAGTGCGTCGCCGACGAGTACGCCCGCCACGGGATCACGTTGGCGCGGGCCGCGAACGATGTCGCGACCGGGCTGAACCGGGTGTCTGAGTGGCTGACGCGCCGGGAGGGTGAGCCGTTTCCCGGTTGGCATCCGTGGGCGGGCACGTTGGGCCCGGACGGCCGCGGCAGCCCGCGGCTGTTCGTGATGGACGCGGCGGGGACGCTGCCGCTGCGGCAGGAGATCCCGGACTACCGGTGGCGTGACCTGTCCCCGGCGGTCGAGTCCCGGGCGGATCAGCCGGAGGAGCCGCGGAAGAAGGACGATCACGCCTGCGACGCGCTTCGCTATCTCGTGATGAGCCGGCCGCGCCCGGCCGGGCAAGCGCCGCCGCGGGCCCCGGACGCCGGCATGCCCAGGCAGCATTCCCGCGGACTCCTCGCCCGCGCCTTCTGACCGATGCGTGCCGCCCGCCCCCTTCTCCGCCGTGCCGGCGGGGCGGTCACCGCTGCCGCCGATCGGAGCACGAGGCCCCCAGCCGAGCTCGGCGCGAGCGGCACCGTCAACCTCAACGGGTTCCTCCAAAGCGAGGAGTACCTCCGCGACCTCCAAGGCCAGCAGGGCCAGGACGTGTACCGCAGGATGCGCCGATCCGACCCCGCCGTCCGCGAGGCGCTCTGGCACATCTTCGCGCCGATCCTCAACGCCACCTGGGACGTCGAGCCGCCCCCGCACGGCGACGACACCGACCTCGAGATAGCCGCCGCGCTCAGGCAGGCGTACTTCGGCGACTGGCTCGACCCGAAACGCGCGTTCAGGCAGCACCTCCGCCAAGCGCTCGACCACCTCACCTACGGGCACGCCCTCTTCGAGCCGGTCTGGCACGTCCGGGAGGCCGCCGTCACCGTCGACACCAAGGACGGGCCCAGGACGCTCCCGCCACGCCAGTACGTCACCTGGCTACGGTTCGCGCCCCGGCTGCCCCGCACCGTCTACCAGTGGAACACCGACGGCGGCGAGCTCCTGTCCGTCACGCAGCACGCCTACCGGGCGGACGGCAGCTACGACCAGGTCGAGATCCCCGCCGACCGGCTCCTCGTGTTCGTCAACGAGATGGAGGGCGACGACTGGACCGGCGTGTCGATCCTCCGGTCGGCGTACAAGCCGTGGTTCATGAAGGAGCTCGTCGAGAAGGTGATGGGCGTGAGCGTGGAGCGTCACGGGGTGGGCATCAACACGGCGTACATGCCTGACCGGTTCCGCGACGACGAGGCGATGGTGGCCCGGGTGGAGGCGATGCTCCGGGATGTCGGCTCCGGCGACCGGCCGTATCTGGTGTTTCCGGGGCCGAAGGCGACGGCGGGGCAGGAGGGCCGCGACGGGTTCCTGTTCGAGATTGTCACTCCCGCCTCGAGCCTGCCTGACATGGTGGCGGTGTGCGAGTACTTCCGCGGCGACATCAAGGGGAACGTGCTCGCCCGCTTCGCCGAGTTGGGCCACGCCAGCGTCGGGGCGCGCGCGACCGGGGACGTCCAGTCGGAGGTGTGGTACGACGCTCTTCATCAGGTCGCCAGCTACATCTGCGATGTGCACAACGGGGACGCGATCCCCCGGTGGGTGCGCGCGAACTTCGGGGAGCGGCCGGCGTATCCGCGGCTTGTGGCGCAGGACATCGAGTCGCGGAGCCTGCAGGAGTTCGCGGAGGCCGTGTCGCGGCTTGTGGTGTCGGGTGCGGCGGTTGCGGATGGGTCGTTGCGCGGGTTCGTGCGCCGAGCGATCGGCGGCCCGGACGAGGACGACGACCCGGGCGGGGCGGACAGCGGCGATGACCCGGGCGGCGGGCTTGACGTGGACGTGATCGAGGAGGAGAACTGACGTGGCTGCGAGCGGGCGTGTTCACACGGGTGCCGCGGTGATCGCGGTGCCGCCTGCGGGTGCGAGGCATGTGACTGTGGCCGGGGATCTTCATCGGACGTTGTGTGGGCGGGATGTTCCGCAGCACTGGTACCGGGCCGACGCGGGTCGGTTCGGCGGCCGGGGTGACTGCCCCGCGTGCCGCGCCAAGCTCGATGAGGACGCGGGGGCGGCCGGGTGAGCGGCCAGCTCGGAGAGAGCGCGTTCACGCGGCGGCTGTCGGCGGCGATCGAGGCGGAACGGGACGAGATGATCGCGTTCGGCGGCGACTATCCGGAGCACGCGGTCCTGACCGGCTGGGCTCTCGTGGCGGAGTGGGCGGGTGATGACGGGCAGGCGTGGCTGACGCAGACGCAGCCGGCGGGGCAGGCGTACTGGCGGACGCTCGGGATGCTCGACGCGGCCGTGAGGGGCGTTCAGCCGCGGGGGCGGGACTGATGCCCGTTATCGACGGCGTGTTCACGCCCCGGCAGCCGCTCGTCCTGGCCGAGCAGCACGTGGACTTCCCGGCTGTGGACGCGGTCATCGTCGAACGCCGCCGTGAGATCGAGCGGGCAGCCATGGGGCCGGCCCGCGCGGTCGCCGCCAGCGTCGCCTGGTTCGGGCTGCCGTCAATGGCCGCGCTCGCCCGGCTTGAGGTCGCGCTCGAGCTCGGCCTTCGCCGCACCGTGCGCCTCGGGTCCGGTCAGGCGCGCAGGGAGATCCGCGATCTACGCGCCGCAGCGGCCGCCCGGGCGAGCGAGGTGCCGGACGCTGGCCGCTACCCGGACATGGCGCGACTCGGGTTGGCGGGGATCATGGAGCTCGTGCGCCGCCGCGCCCGCGACGCCGCCCACGCAGTCGCGACGGCCGCGGCCGCCGCGGCGGGGGATGACGAGACCGTCCGGGCCGCCGCCGCGTTGCAGGCCGCGGCCCGGACCCTGCACAACCAGGTGCTCGACCTGGTCGGGGAAGCGCTGAACCTTGGGAGGACGGCGGCGGCGCTCGAGATGCGGCGGCCGCCCCGGTTCGCGATGCGGTCCGAGCAACTCGACAAGCAGACCTGCGACCCGTGCAACCGGCTGCACGGCACCGTCCTCGAGGTCGGCTCCGCCAGCTACTTCGACTATCTGCCGCCGGCCGGCTGCCTCGGCGGCGGACGATGCCGCGGCCTGGTCGTGTTCGCCGACGGGCCCGAGCAGGTGCGCGGCCCCGACACAGCCCCCGGCCCGCAGCCTGACCTGGCCCCGATCCCACCTGTCCGCTTCCCCGAGCGGCGCGCAGCCTAAGGAGACACCCGCAATGGCAGACACTGACCAGCACGACCCGCGGGTCATCGGCCTGTTTCGCCTCGCCGACGGCGAGCCGACCGGGGACCCGCCACGCACATGGATCCAGGTGATGATCGCCGGCCGGTTCAAGCACCCCCGCTACGGCGACTTCGAGATCACGACGGACGACCTGCACGCCTACGCGGCCGACATCGCGGAGCGGGGCGACCGGATCCCGATCGACTTCGACCACCAGTCCGCCGACGGGCGGACGGAGGCGGCCGGCTGGTACACGGGGCAGACGCGGGTGGGGCCAGACACGCAAGGCAGGGAGGCGCTGTTCGCGGAGGTGGAGTTCACCCCGCTGGGCGCCGACGCCGTCCGCAGCCGCCGCTACCGGTTCATCAGCCCAGAGTTCAGCCGCACGTTCCGCGACCAGGCCGGCAAGCTGATCAGGAAGCCGAGGATGTGGGCGACCGCGCTCACGAACCGGCCGTTCCTGCCCGACATGGACCCGGTCACGTTGAGCGAGTTCGGTGTCGCCGAGGTCATGCGGGCGAACCTGACGATCCCGCTCGCGATGCGCGAGACGCTCGCCGGCAAGCTCGGGGTCGACGACCTTGACCTGTTCCGTCTCGCCGAGTGGACCGCGGCGTTCGTCAACGACCTGCCCGACAGCTCGTTCCTGCACGTCGAGGCGGGCGGCAGCAAGGACCCGGACGGGAAGACGACGCCGCGAAGCCTGCGGCATTTCCCTGTCCGTGACGCCGCCGGCCGCCTCGACCTGCCGCACCTGCGCAACGCGCTCGCCCGGATCCCCCAATCGACCCTGCCCGCGCCCGTCAAGGCGCGGCTGCAAGGGAAGGCCCGCCGGCTCCTCGCCGGCAACAACACGACCGACCAAGGAGACACCATGAACCCTGAGATCCTGAAGCTGCTCGGCCTCGCAGAGGACGCGACCGACGAGCAGATCACCGCGGCGATCAAGCAGCGGGACGACAAGACCGCCGAGCTGACCGCCGAGCTCGAGGCGAAGACGAAGGAGCTGGCCGACAACACCGGCCGCGGGGACGTTGACCGGGTCGCGGCGCTCGAGGCGCTGCTGGCCGGGGAGCGTGTCCGCCGCTGCGCCGCCGAGCGCGACACGATCCTGGCGCAGGCGGTCAGGGAGGGCAGGATCCTGCCGGCGCAGAAGGACGCGCTCGTCAAGGCGTTCGGCGGCGACACCCCCACCGACGACACCGTCACCGGTCTTCGCGAGTTCGTCGCGGCCGCGCCCGCGGACACTGTGCCGATGAAGGCCCGCGGCGGCGACGGCGACAGGCCCGACGACCGCAAGCAGCTCGACGACGCCCGCCGCGACAACACCGTCACCGTGCAGGGCCGCTCGTACGAGCCGGACGACCGGGGCCTCGAGCTCGACACCCGGGCCCGGAAGATCCTCGCCGACAGCGGCAAGACGAGCCCGACCGCGGACGAGTACATCGCCGCATGCGAGGAGGCCGCGAAGGCCACCGCCTGAACCGCGGCCCCGAACCTCAACCCAACCCAGCTCAGAAAAGGAGACTCCCGTGGCATACCGTGGGGAGCAGGACGTCATCACTCTGACGGTCGGGTCGCTCATCGGGGCGCACCTGCCCGTGTTCCTCCCGATCGCGTCTTCGCGCGACCGGGTCGCCATCCCGGCCGCGTCCACCCAGGAGGACGTGATCGGGCTCACGATCGCGACCGGCGCGAGCGTCGGCAACACCGTCGGCGTCTGCGTCGCCGGGTACGCGAAGGCTGTCGCGGCCGCGTCGCTCGGGGCCGGCTGCCGCGTCGGGATCGCGTCCACGAACGGGGCGCTCGGCCCCGTCGGAGCGTCCGGCCTCGCCGCGCACGTCGCTTCCGGCGGCGCGGTCGAGCCGAAGTTCCAGGTCGGCCGGGCGCTCGAGGCCGCCGCAGCCGGCGGCATCTTCACCGTCCTCGTCGACCCGCAGCAGATCCTCTAACCGCAGACGACCAGGGGCACACCAGGGGCCGGCTAGCACCCGGGGCCCTGTCTCGTGCCCGAAGGAGGCTGAACATGGCAACCCAGACCGTCGGGAACGTCCACGTTGACGTTCCCCTCACCAACCTCGCCCGGCTGTACCGGCCGCTCGAGGCGGGCTTCATCGCAGACGAGGTGTGCCCGCGGCTGCCGGTGCAGAAGGAGAGCGACCTCTACTACGTGTTCGACAAGGGCCCGTGGTTCGGGGCCGGTGACGACATCGACATCGACCTGGTCGCTGACCGGGCGGCGGCCCGCCGCGTCGAGTTCGCCCACTCGACGGAGAAGTATTTCTGCGAGGAGCGGGCGCTCGCGTTTGACATCTCGGACCGGGAGCGGCGCAACGCCGACTTCCAGCTGCGGCTGGAGGAGAACAAGCAGCGGGGCACGCTGCTCAGGCTGGCGCTGCTCAGGGAGCGGCGGGTCGCGACGCTGCTTCAGGACACCTCCCAGACGGGGGGTGAGCTGGACGCGGCGATGGACGCGGCGTCGGCCGCCCGGTGGGATGCTGCGGCGACGACGTACGCGAACATCCGCGGCGACATCATCTCGGCGAAGCAGCGGGTGCGCGACCGGATCGGGATCAACCCGAACGTGATCGTGATCCCGCTGAAGGCGGCGGAGGGGCTGACCGCGACCGCGTTCTACGGGGACGTTGTTCGCTGGAACGTGCAGAGCGGCGAGCGGCCGAACCTGACCCGGTTCACCGACGACGTCCTGCTCCCGGACAGGCTGTTCGGGCTGCGGGTGATCGTGGCCGGCGCGATCCGCGACACCGCGGCGGAGGGCGGCTCGTTCTCGTCCGCGGAGGTGTGGGGCGAGGTCGCCCGCGTCGCGTACGTGACGCCGGGGCCGGCGATGGAGATCCCGTCGGTCGCGTACACGTTCCAGGCGTCGCCTCCGATGACGCGCCGGTGGCGGGAGGATCCCGCGAAGGTCGACGTGTTCGAGGCGTCCAACGGGGTCATCGACGAGAAGGTCGTCGCGACCGAGGCGTGCGCGACGATCACGAACCTCCTCACCTAGAGGGGGGCCGGACCATGAGTGACAGCTACAAGGTGTACGACTCGGCCGGGAAGCTGCTGTCGGGGAAGACCCCGGTGGACAGGGAGACGGCGGTGAGGGTGCTTCGGGAGGCGGGGGAGTCCGCCGGGCCGGGGCAGGCGCCGTCTCTGGTCAGGGTCGGCGCCGGGAAGCCCGGGCCGGGGGAGAGCGGGTAGCAGCCCCCGGGGTCGGAGACCGGCCGCGCCGCCGGACGGAGCCCCAGCGGCGGCGCGGCCCCACCCCCTCATCTGTGATGGCTCGAGAGCGCAGGCGACATGGGCGCCGGGGCTCCGCCTGCGCCGCCTGCGCTGTCGAGCCCAACCGAAGGAGCCCCCATCCATGACCCAGTACGTGTGTCCCCGCTGCCTTCCCCGCCTGAGGATGCTCAGCCGCGTCCGCGCCCCGGGCGGGTACCGGCTGCGCTGCCCCAGCCACGGCGTCCTCGACCCCGACGAGCCGATGCCGCTGCCCGCGAACCTCGCCTGCCCGAACCGGGCGGAGCGGAGGGCGGCCGCGTGATCGCCGCCTGCCTGATTACGAAGGACTCGGAGGCGACGCTCGAGCGGTGCCTCCAGTCGATTCGCCCGCACGTCGACGGCGTCTTCATCTACGACACCGGCTCCACCGACGGCACCGTCGAGCTGCTCGAGGAGCTGGACAAGACGACCACGATCACCGTCGAGGCGGCCGCTCTGTGCGCCGACTGTCTCGGCAGCGGCCAGAGCAACGGCGGCCCATGCCCCCACTGCGACGCGACCGGGAGAGTCGCGAACGAGATCCCGCTCGCGCCGGTCACGGTACAGCGGGGAGAGTGGCGAGACGACTTCGCCTGGGCCCGCGAGCAGAGCTTCGCCATGCCCGGCCCCGACTACGACTGGCTGCTCTGGCTCGACGACGACGATGTCGTCGAGGGCGCTGAGCATCTCCGCCGTCTCGCCCACACCGCCGACCCGGACACGGACGGGTTCGTGCTCTTCTACGAATACGCCCGCGACGAGGCCGGCAACTGCGTGTGCCAGTTGTGGCGGGAACGGCTGATCCGCCGCGCGTCCGGGTTCCGCTGGCAGGGCACCGTCCACGAGGTTCTCGCCCACCCCGACGGGCGCACCCCCGCATTCGTCCCGGTCCCGCCCGACATGGCCCGCTACGTCCACCACCGCCCCGACGGCCGCTACCAGCCTGACCGGAACCTCCGGCTGCTCCAGGCCGAGCACGACGCCGCGATCGCCGCCGGGCAGAGCCCCACCCCCCGCTGCCTCGCCTACCTCGGCACCGAGACGATGGCGCAAGGCGACTTCGCCGCCGCCGTCCCATGGCTCGCCGCGTATCTCGACCACCCGGACGCACGCTGGCCTGACGAGCGCGCCCAGGTCAGGCACAAGCTCGCGACCTGTCTGCGCGCGATCGGCCACGTCCACGCGTCCGTGGAGGCGGAGTTCGAGGCGCTCCGGGAGAAGGACGACTGGTCGGAGACGTATGTGGGGTTGGCGGAGGCGTTCGCGATCCTCGGCGAGTGGGCGAGATGTGAGCGGTGGGCCCGCCGAGCGCTCGAGCTCGGCATGCCGAACACCACCCTGATCCTGAATCCGATGGAGTTCCGGTGGCTGCCGCTGCTCAGGCTCTCGGAGGCGTGCGTGAACACCGGCCGCTACGAGGAGGCGCAGCGGTGGCTCGACCAGGCCGCCCGGATCACGCCGGGCCACCAGGTCATCGAGGAGCGCCGGGCCGCGTACGCGCAGGCGAGGCTGGAGGGGGAGATCACCGGCGCCTACATGCTGCTCTACCAGACGCTGGTCCGCTTCGACGAGAACGAGAAGGCGCTCCGGCTGGTTGAGGAGTGCGCCCCGTACGTGATCCAGCACCGGCCTGAGGTCGCGCACGCGAGGGCGGCGCAGCGGGAAAACTGCCGGCACCTGACCGACCCGGGCGAGTACCGGCGCTGGTACGCGGAGGAGCCGAAGGAGTCGCTGCTGCCCGACGAGCTCGTCCCGCAGGCGGCGACGCTGTTTCACCGGGTCGCGCTGCTCGAGCAGGGGCTGGAGGAGCAGGAGCGTGAGCTTGGCCGCAAACCCTCGGTGCTCGATCTCGGCTGCAACGACTTCTGGCTCGGCGCCTACCTCCTCACGCGCGGCTACCGGGTGGACGGGCTCGAGCTGAACCGCAGCGCCCACACGGCCGCCGTGGAGCGGGCCGCCAGGTTCCGCAACGGGGGGCCGCCTCCGACCGTCGCCCACGGCGACCTCCACGACGCGCCTCGCATCCTCACCGGCCGCTACGACGCCGTCAGCCTGTTCGAGGTGCTCGAGCACGTCCCCGACCCCGACGCCGCTCTCCGCGTGTGCGAGCGGATGGTGACCCCGGGCGGCCGCGTCTACGTGTCCACCCCCGACGGCGCCTACGAGGCAGGCAACCTGCCCCGCTGGGATGTCGTCGAGCGGAAGGGGCACCTGCGGGCGTGGCCGGCGGTCGAGCTCGCGGAGAGGCTGAATCGCCGCGGCAACGTGAGGGTGATGGATCTCGGGCAGGGGCTGACGGTGGCGGGGTACACGCCGGGGAGGAAGCGCGGCCGCGTCGTGTTCTACGCGGGCGGCTGCTTCGAGCGGTGGGCTCCGAATCAGGCGCACACGTCCGGGCTGGGCGGGTCGGAGACGGCGCTCGTCCAGGTCGCGACGCGTCTCGCCCTGGCCGGGTGGGAGGTGAAGGTGTTCGCGGACACGGATCCGGCGATGACTGCCGGCGGCGTGATCTGGCGGCCTCACACCGGCTGGGACCCGTCGGAGGAGTGCGACGCGATGATCGTGTCGAGGCTGCCGGAAGCGTTCGCGCAGCCGATCCGCGCCCCGGTCCGCGCGTTGTGGTGCCACGACCACTCGTACCCGGCGATGACCGAGGAGCTGGCTGGCCGCATGACCCACGTCGTCGTGCTGTCGGAGTGGCAGCGGCAGCGGTTCCGGCGGCTCTACCCGTACCTCGAAGACAGGCTCGTGCTGATCCGGAACGGTGTCACCGTGACCGGCCCCGACGGGATGGACAGGTTCCCCGACGGTGACGCGCCCTTCGCTGAGCGCAAGCCGCGCTGCGTGTACGCGAGCTCCGCCGACCGGGGCCTCGACACCCTTCTCGAGCTGTGGCCGCGCATCCGCGCGCAGGCGCCCGAAGCGGAGCTGCACGTGTTCTACGGGTTCGACATGCTCGACCGGGCGGCGCTCCGGTTCCCGCACCTCGCCACCTACAAGCAGCGGGTGCTTGGCCTGGTCGCCGCCGCCGGGGGCGAGGCGGGCGGCGTGTTCCTCCGCGGCCGGATCCCCCAGCCGGAGCTGTACCGGGAGCTGCAGGAGGCGCGGGTGTGGAGCTACCCGACCGGGTTCCTCGAGACGTCGTGTATCGGGGCGATGGAGGCGCGGGCGGCCGGGCTCGCGATCGTCACGTCCGGGCTCGCGGCGCTGACGGAGACGGTAGGGCGGCACGGTCGGCTGATCCCGTGGACGGTCGAGCAGGTGTGCGCCGGCCAGCCGCCGGTCTTGTCGGTCGATGAGATCGAGGCGTCCCCGGTGAACACGACGGCCCGGTACGGGGACGCGTTCGTCCGGGAGGTGGCCGCGGCGCTGACGGACGAGGCGCGCTGGCAAGCGTTGCATGAGCGGGCACGTTCCGGCGCGGACGGCCTGGACTGGCAGGGGCGGATGCCCGGGTGGGAGCGGCTCATCGGCGCCGGGCGGCCCAGACGGCGGGCCCGGGCGCGAGCGGCGGTGGCGGCGTGAGCACGTACCTGGCCGCGACGGAGGCGACGTTCGTTCTGCCGGCCCCAGTGCCGACGATCACCGCGAGCTCGCAGCCGCTCTCGCTCGGCGAGATCGCCTCGTGGTGTGACGAGATCGGCGCGGAGGTTGACGCGGCAGCGCAGGCGGCCGGGTACGCCGTCCCGGTCCCCGCGTCCGCCGGCGCGTACGCGCAGGTGCGCCGCATCGTCCGCACCGGCGTGCTGGCCGAGATCCTCGGAGTCCTCGCCCCCAACGTCCCCGGGCCGGGCGGCAAGCTCACTCTCGCCAGCGAATACCGCCGCGACTACGACGAGACGCTGCGTCTGATCCGGGAAGGCAAGCTCCCGCTCGTCGGCGCCGCCGTCGCCGCCGGCGGCGCAGGACGCGAGCTCCCCCGCAGCTTCGAGACGTCGAATCCCGGGGCGACGATCGGCGGGGCATCCCCGATCCTCAGCACCCGGCAGGAGTGGTGATGGGCGACGTCACCGTCACGCTGCAGCCGCCGCTCTCGTTCATCCTCCGCCAGACCGGACGGTTCCGCTCCCAGCTCCAGGACATGCGGGAGCTGTGGGAGCGGATCAAGCCGGTCATGAGCCAGATCGAGGAGGACCGGTGGGCGACCGGCGGGTACGGGGAGTGGCCGAGCGGCCCCGCCTACCACGGGCTCGTGCGCACCGGCGCGTTGCGCGCGAGCCTCGTCGATCCGGGCCAGGCAGCGCAGGAGGGGCCGCAGCATCTCACGTGGGGCACGGACGTCGCGTACGCCGGCTTCCACCAGTTCGGCGGCTGGGTCCCCGGCCGGCCGCCCCGCCGCGTCATCCTCGAGCTGCGGGCGGAGGACAGGCAGGGCAGGATCGAGCCGGAGATCGTCCGGTGGCTCAACGACGTCGCCGCCCGCACCTGGGGGGCGATCTGACGTGGCGACGCTGAAGCTGACCGAGGCTATCGCCGACGCCATCATCGCGAAGCTCCAGGCCGGCCTGGCCGCCCGCATCGCGACGATCAACGCGGAGAAGGCGGACGGGATCGCCGTCGCCGCCCCCGACACGGGCGACTACTACGTCGGCGGCTTCTCCGACGGCTCCCTGATCCCGGTGCGCACCGCGATCTGCGTGACCGAGCCCGCCGTCTCCCCCGACTACGGCGAAGAAGGCCCCCACTCGTTCGTGTTCGCCACAGACATCGCCGTCATCACCCTGGACGCGTCCACGAGCCGCCAACAGCTCGCCCGCCGCCTCTGGCGCCACGCCCGCGCCATCACCGAAACCCTCTGGGACGACGCCCCCCAAGAACGCCTCACCGGCAGCGCCTACCACCTCCACCCCGTCAGACACATGCCCGGCCCCGTCTTCGACCCCAACGACGAAACGACCCTCTGGACCGGCCTCTACGGGGTCGTGTTCCGCTGCCAGCAGCTCGAGGGCTAACCCGACACCGAAGGAGCTATCACCATGCCCTACTCGTCCGCATCGCCCGACGCGTTCCTCGCACTCGGCATGCAGTCCGCGCTCGGCACCGCCCAGGTCACCGCCGAAAAGCTCCGGTTCCTCAAGTACGCCGCCGGCAATAACATCGAGGTCATCCCCGACGTCGCAGAGCTCCGAGAGGGCGGCGACGGGCTGGACTTCGGGTACGTGTACAAGAAGAGCGTCAAGGGGGCCGGGCAGCTCGTCGGCAACATCCGCCCCGACTTCGCCGGCCAGCTGTTCCAGCTTCTTCCCGGCGGCGCAACCTGGGACGGCGCGTCCCTCCCCGCGATCCACACGTTCCACACCGGCCACGCGTCGCACCCGTGGTCGACGATCGTTGCCCGCCACCCCGGCGACGCGATCAGCCACCTGTTCCGCGACGTCCGTCTCACCGGCCTCACGATCGAGGGGGCCGCCGGGGAGCCGTGGAAGTTCACGGCGCCACTGATCGCGCTCCAGCCGGGCGCGTCGCTCGGGTCGTTCACGCCGAGCTACCGCAACCAGGACGACGACCAGCCGTTCGTGTTCCACTTCCAGCCGACGTACGCGATCGACGGGACCGCCGACACCGACATCACCGGCTTCAAGATCGACCTCGCCCTCGGCGTCGAGGAGCTCCTCGCGCAGGCGATCACGCTCGACGAGGCGGTCGTGCAGAACCGGGCGATCGACGTGGAGATCACCCGCCGGTTCGAGGACGCCACTCTGTGGAAGAAGATCGCGCACGGCGGCGGCGTGTCCCCGACCACGAGCGTTCCGACCGGCGCGTTCCGCGCCGCCGCCCGCTTCAACTCCGGCGCGTCGCTCCGCGAGCTGATCCTCGACGTGCCGCTGCTCTCCTACCGGCAGAACGCGCTGACCGAGCTCGACCCGGACGGGCGCACCGTGATGGAGACGATCAGCGGCCGGGCACTGAAGGGGGCCACGCACGCGCTCGTGATCACGCTGAAGAACAGTCACGCGTCCGGGTACGCGTCCTAACCCGCAGACGGAGAGGAGCCCCGAAGAGGATGGCGAGACTCGTGAACATCCGCGACCTGGTGCCGCAGGACATCGAGGTTCAGGTCGGTGACAGCCGCTACTCGATCCCCGGCGACCTGGACGGCGCCACCGTGTTCGAGATGCTCGCGCTCTGGCAGGAGGGCCTGGACGCGGAGCGTGACCAGGAGACGGGGCGGATCCGGGACACGGCGCTCGCGTTCGAGCGGTTCGTGTTCGGGCTGCTGAAGCTGCGGCAGCCGGAGTTGGAGGCGTCCCCGGTCGGGCTGGTCGGGGCGCGCGTGATCGCCCAGACGGTCCTCGTCGAGCTCGGCCTCGTCGTCCTTTCCGACCGGGCGGACCTTGACGGTACGGAGGACCCTACGAAGGGGAAGCCGGCGACGTCGCCGCGATCGACTGGGTCGCGGAACTCACCGAAGAAGCCGGCTTCCCCCCGGGCGCGTGGAGGCGCGTCCCGTTCGTCGAGCTGACCGCGTGGCGGGAACGGTTGCATCGCCGGGCGATCGCCCGGATGAACGCGCATCGTGCCGCCCAGGTCAGGGCTGAATGGGGCAAGCAGAGGTAGCTGATGGCTGCTGAGTCGCAGGTCAGGATCACGTTCCTCGGGAACGCCGCGGGCGCGCTCGGGGCGGGCCGGCAGGTGGAGGGGATGTTCTCCCGGATCGGCCACGTCGCCCGGGCAGTGCTGGCCGGGCTCGGGTTCGCCGGGATCATCACCGGACTGGTGAAGGCGGGGCGGGCCGCTGTCGAGTTCGACCGGGGGATGCGGAACGTGAACTCGATCGCCCGGCTGAGCGAGGCGCAGCTGCAGAAGCTGCAGAAGCAGGTGCTGCATCTGGCGGGGCCGACGGCGCAGGCGCCGAAGACGCTGGCGGCGGGCCTGTACGACATCGTGTCGTCCGGGTTCGACGCGGCCGACGCCGTGAAGATCCTCGCGGTCACGGCGAAGGCCGCGACCGCTGGGCTGACGGACACGGCGACGGCGACGAAGGCCGTGGTCGCGGTCCTGAACGCGTACCAGCTGGGTGCCGGCGACGCCCGCGAGGTCTCGGATGTGCTGTTCCAGACTGTGAACAAGGGCGTGTTGACGTTCGAGGAGTTGGCGACGTCGATCGGGGATGTGCTGCCGTTCGCGGCGCAGCTCGCCGTGCCGATCGAGGAGATCGGGGCGGCGATGGCGACGATGACGCTGCAGGGCCTGTCCGCGGCGGAATCTTCGACACGGCTGAAGGGCGTTCTCGTCCAGCTGCTGAAGCCGGGGGAGGAGTTGCAGTCGGCGATCGAGGGGTTGGGGTTCGCGTCGGGTGAGGCGATGCTGAAGCAGGAGGGTCTCGTCGGTAGCGTCAGGCTGTTGGATGGGGCGGCGAAGGGGAATAAGCAGACGATCGCGGCGTGGATGAGCGATATCCGGGCGATCGGCGGGTTCCTCGCGTTGAGCGGCGGCCAGCTGAAGGTGTTCGCGGAGAACGCCCGGTCGATGGATGACGCGTCGAAGGGGGCGGGTGCGACCGCGCGCGCGTTCGCTGAGCAGGCGAAGGGCCTCGCGTTTCGGTGGGAGCAGGCGAAGCAGAAACTGACGGCGGCGGCGATCCCGATCGCGCAGCTTCTGTTCCCTGCGTTGGTCAAGGGGGCGGGGGCGGTCGCTGACTTCGCCGGCAAGGTCGAGCAGGTGTTGCCGAAGATCAAAGCCGGCTTCGCAGGCTTCGCCGGGCCGATCCGCGGCGCCATCCGCACCCTCATGGATCTCGGCCGCGCCGGGGCTGACGCGGCAGAATCACTCGCCGGCCTGTTCGGCAGCGGCGGAGCAGGCGGCGGGGCCGCAACGACCGGCCGCACGATCTCCGCAGCGATCACGTCCGCGGTCGGCGCCTGGGTCGCGTACAAGGGCGCGGTCATAGCCGCGAAAATCGCGACCGAGGGCTTCAACCGTGCGCTGCGCGTGTCGCCGCTCGGGCTGCTCGCCACGATCGGCACCGGGGCGCTGCTGTTCCTCGAGCAGCTCCGCGGCGAGGTCGAGCAGACCGCGTCGATGTTCGAGCGCGCAGCCTCGGCGGCCAGGAACTTCGAGAGCGCGGTAGACGAGGTCGGGGATGCGCGGCGTGGAATCACAGACGCGAACCTCCGCCTCGAAGCGGCCGAGCTCGCGCTCGAGCGCGCGATCAAGAGCCGCAACCGGGTAGAGAAGGACGCGGGCCGGGACTCGCTGGAGTACCGGGAGGCGCAGCTCGCGGTGAAACAGGCGTTCGCCGCGCGCGAGCAGGCGGAACGGTCGCTCACGAGCGCTCAAGAGGCGCGGGAGGATGCGCAGCGGAAGCTGATCGCGCAGGAGGCCCAGTTCGTCAACCAGCTCGCGACGATGATCGCAGTCGGCCAGGAGGGAAACGGGTTTTTCGTCGAGGGCACACGGCAGATCGACCGGCAAAGCAGCGCCTACGCAGTCATGATCGACAATCTGCGGGCAGCCGCCGAAGGGATCGACCAGTACGGGCGGCGAATCGGGAACTTCTCCCCGCGCATGCGGGTCGCGGCCGGCGCCGCCCTCTACATGGTGCAGGTACTCGGCCGGCTCCCGACCAAGCGCAGCATCGAGGTGTTCCTGAAGGACAAGGGGAACCGGGAGAAAATCAAGCGCTACCTCGCCGAGCTCGGGCTTCTGCCCCGGCGCGTCACCACGATCGTCCAGCTGCGCGACGCGGTCAGCAAAAAACTCGCCGAGGTACGGGCGAAGCTCGCGGAAGCCAAGCGGGATAAGGCAGAGCCGCAGGTCATCCTCAAGCTCGAGCAGGCGAAGGACGATCTCGAGGAGCTGCTCGAGCAGATCGACAAGGCCGGCAAGAAGAAGGCGAAGCCGAAGCTCGAGCTGCTCAAGAACAAGTTTGACGAGGCCTGGATCAAGGCCGACGAGGCGCTCAAGAAGATCGGCAAGAAGAAGGCGGAGCCGAAAGTCAAGATCGACCCGTACCCGGCGCTGCGAGCGCTCGGGATCGTCACAGCCGCGCTCCGCGACCTGGACGGCAAGACGGCCACGACGTACGTGAAGACGGTGTACCAGACCGTTGGCAGGCCGGTCGTGCGTCGCGCCTCCGGCGGCTTCGTCCCCGGCCCCGACACAGGCGGCCGCGACTCCGTTCACGCGATGCTCGCCCCCGGCGAGCTCGTCCTCAACCGCAGCCAACAACACGCGCTCGGAGGCCCCGCCCGCCTCGCCCGCATGTTCGGCTTCTCAACCGCAGGCGTCCCAGGCGACCCCGTCCAGCACTTCGCCACCGGCGGCTTCGTCCAAGGCTTCACCCGCCGCCTCAAACGCTCAGCAGCCCGAGACCGCAAAAACAACGGGTACAAGGCGAAGCTGAAAGCCGTCGAGCGGCTCCAACACCGCCTCGACAGCAACCGCGACCGCCAAGACCGCCTCGACCGCTCCATCGGCCAAGACGAACGCGAAACGTCGATATCGGTCGAGGAGTTCATCACCGTAGACGGCGACGGCAACGAAACCCTCAACACCGCCGCCGTCCAACAGCGGCTCGCGGAGATCGACCGGCTCGTCACCCGCCGCAACGAGCTGATCGCTTTGATTGACGAGGAGACCGGGATCCTGACACAGCTGATCACCGCGCTCGACGCTGCAGTGAAGGCGTACCAGGCCGAGATCCGTGACCAGCAACGCGTGATCAGGGAGATGACCGGGATCATCCACGACGCGACCGCGAAGATGCGGACGGCGCCGGAGGAGGCTCAGCCCGGCTACCAGCGGATCATCGACACGGCGGAGCGGCGCCGCGACGACGCCCGCTCGAAGATCACGGAGCTGCAAGGCCTCGTCGAGACCGCCCGCGGCGACCGGGGCGCGTTCCGCCGCGAGCGTCTCGACCAGCCGCTCGACCGGCGCGACCAGGAGCTGACGATCGCGGAGTACCAGGCGGAACGGGGTGAGGTGCAGGCGGTGAAGCCGAACCCGCGGGAGCCGACGTCAAGCGACGCCGCCGACTCCACCGACGCGGGCGGGGCGGCCGGCGAGTCTGGCCCGGACTTGCAGGCGTTCATCGACGAGCTGCAACGCCAGCTCGCCCAGCTCAGGTTGGCGTTGGGGATCCAGGAGGTTCAGATCCCGATCATCGGTGCGTTCGCGCGCGGCTCGATTCATGTGCCGGAGACGGGGCTCGCGCTCGTGCATGCGGGGGAGCGGATCACCGCGGCCGCGGTCAGGGGCGGCGACGGCGGCTCGATCGACGACGTTCGTGTGGTCGTGAACATCGCTGATGGGATGCGGTGGCTGGAGCGGTTCATCGACGTCCGTGTTGAGCGGGGCGCGTCGGGTGTGGCGTCGAGGCTGGGTCGTGAGGCTGACCGGCTCGCCAGGGCCGGTGAGAGCGGAGCCCTGTCGGCCCCGTACAGGCGGCTGTGACGGGTGGATGATCTGATCCTGACGGGGGCGGCAGGTACCGCCCTGAATGTGGGGTCTTGGTTGCGGGCCGATCCGGGCCCCGACTTCGACGAGGAGGCGCTCGTCCGGCCGGAGTGGTCTGAGCATCCGTTCCGGGAGGGCGGGGCTCTTGCGTTCACGCAGTCGGGGGTGCGCCGGTTTCGGTTCCCGCTGCTGCTGCGTTCGGGGGCGTCGCTGACCCTGACGGGGGTGGAGTCGACGCTGAGGGCGTTGGCGCAGCCGGGCGCGTATGTGGATCTCGGGCTGGGCGGTGTGGCGACCGGGGACAGGGTCAGGTTCGACGTACGCGCCGGCCGGCTGCGCCCCGAGTACCACGTCCGTCACAACGAGGCGGGGGTGCGGCTGGCGTCGTTGGAGCTGGACGTTGACCCGTTCGGGTACCTGCCCACGATGATCCTGTTGGCGTCGGCGGCGTCTGTCGGGTTGCCGGGCCGGTTGGCGGTGCCGGGCGGCTCCGTGATCGGTGACGCCCCAGGCTGGGCGAGAGTCGTGATTGCCCCGACGACCGGGACGAGCTACCCGGCGGGGACGTGGCTGACGGACATGGTCGCGTGGAGCCTCGGCGGCCGCCCCAGCTTCGTCGGCTACTGGCCCGCCGCGTCGGTCGCGTCGGCGATGACCGCGACGTTGGCGGGCGACGCGTTCGCGCCCGCGTCGCAGGCGCTCCGGTTCTACCCGAACCCGTCTCTCAGCGTGTACACGCAGCTCGGCCGGCTGGAGATCCCCGCCGGGCTGGAGCCCGCCTACCGGGGCCGGTTCCGGCTGACCGCCTTCGCGCAACTGACGCCGTCGCAGCCGTACCCGTGGATGCTGACCGCGGACGTCGCCCCCGCCTTGAACGCGGGCGCGCTCGCGTCCGCCGGCCCGGTAGCGACGCTCCCACCCGCCTGCGGCGGCGTCCAGGAGGAATCCTGGAGCGCCTCCCCCGGCTACGTGATCCTCGACCTCGGCGAGGTCACGGTGCCGCCCGTCGCGTCCGGCGTCCCCCAACCGGTCCAGATCCGCGTGTGGGCGAAGTCGGCGGCGCTCGCGACTGTGGGGAACGCCACCACCCCGATCATCGGCATCGCAGGCCTCCACCTTCTCCCCGCCGGCCCCGACCACGGGCACCTGCCGCGCGGGCTGGCGCAGCCGACGCAGCTGACGCCGAGCGTCGGCCGCCTCGAGCTCGCAGCCGCCCCACCCGGCCGGGCCCTCATCGCAGCCCCGACCGGGCCGCTCGCGACATCCGTACCGGTCGCCGACGCGCTCACCCACTACCGTGGCGCGTTCCCCGCCGTCACCGCCTCAACCGTCCAGCTCGACCTGCTCGCCGGGGCGCGGAAGCAGGCGACCGGGGCAACCGCACGGGTGCTCCACACCGCCCCCGCGTTCGCGGCAGTCAGCGTCGAGTACCGCCCCAGGTTCGCGTTCCTGAAGCCCCAGCTCTAACCCCTCTTGCCCCGACCCTATAGCCCGCACCGGGAGGCACACGCATGGCTGACGTGATCCTGATCGACCCTGGCTCGACGACGCCGGTCGCGACCGACGACTGCGGCGCCGCCGGGAACGTGCAGATCGTCAAGCTCGCGACCGACACGGACGGGGACGCGACCCTGATCGACCTCGACGGGCTGCTGACGTCGATCAAGACGGCGGTCGAGCTGATCGACAACATGATCAGCGGCTCCGAAGGGCAGGTTGATGTCGTCACCTCCGCGCTGCCGTCCGGCGCTTCGACGGCGGCGAACCAGACCACGATCATCGGGCACCTCGACGGGGTAGAGACCGCGCTCGCGGCGATCCAGACCGCGGTCGAGCTTCTCGATAACGCGATCTCCGGCGCGGAGATGCAGGTCGATGTCGTCGGCAGCCTCCCGGCCGGCACGAACGCGATCGGGAAGCTCGCCGCGAACAGCGGGGTGGACATCGGCGACGTGGACGTGACGTCGCAGCCGGCCCGGTCGGCGACCGCGGACGCTATCACCGCGAAGCTCGCGACCGACGCGATCATGAACGGGCTGACCGCGCTGACGCCGAAGTTCGCGGTCATCGACGCCGCCACCTCCGGCGACAACACGCTTGTGGCGGCGGTGTCGGGCAAGAAGATCCGGGTGGTCGCCCTGTTCCTCGTGGCCGCCGGCACCGTCAACGCCCGCTTCGAGTCCGGCGCGGGCGGCACCGCCCTGACCGGCCAGATGAACCTCGTAGCCAACTCGGGATTCTCGCTGCCGTTCAACCCGGTCGGCTGGTTCGAGACGGCGGCGACGACGTTGCTGAATCTGGAGTTGTCGGCGGCCGTGAGCGTCGATGGCTGCCTCACCTACGTGGAGGTGTGACGATGGCCGACGTACTCGACTACCGGGAAGGCTGGCCGGGTTGGCGGGCGACCCACGGGTACGCTGCCGGGCTCGAGCCGGGCGACCCGCTCGGCCTTGTCGTCTCCTGCCCGCAGGGGCAGACGCGGGCAGAGCTCCAGGCCCCGTGGGAGGCGATGGAGGGGGACGACCACTGGTACGGGGTGACGGTGCAGCTTCCGTCCGGATTCGCGGGGGCTGCGTCGGATTGGTGTGTGGTGGTGCAGGCGCATGAGGACGGGGTGGCGAAGCCGCCGCCGTGGAGCATCGTCGCCAAGACCACCGGGCTACGGCTGGAGATGCGGCACAAGGATGGGCGCAGGGAGATCCGTGACCTCGGCCCGCTCCCTGTCGATGTGCCGGCGAGGGTCGCCGTCCACTGCGTTTCGACCGTGACCGAGCAGGGGCGGGTGGAGGCGTTCCGTGACGGGGTGAGCTCCGGGGTCGTGGTCGGCTCGACCCGGTACACGACCCGCTACCCGGTCAGGCCGCGCGTCGGGATCTACCGTGGCCACACGGCCGGGGAGCAGACGGCGTGGTTCGGGCCGCTCCTGCGCGGCCAGGGCCTGGCGGAGGTGTCGCCGCGGGACTGCTCGGCGTTGGAGGAGGCGGTTTCGGCCGCGTCCGCCCGGGCGGCGGCGGCGATGGAGGCGTGGCAGTCGGTGCGGCAGGCGTACTGGGACGCGGAGGCTGAGCTGGCGGCGGCGGAGACGGCGCTCGCCAACGCCAGGCAGGCGCTCGCCGACTGCCGGGAGCGGTAGTGGAGATAGCGCACTCGCTCCTGCTCGGCACCTACGACGCCGACCCCACCTCGACCTTCGACGTCAGTTGCTCGGGCGGCACGAACGGCCGGCATCTGACGCTCGCCGTGATCTGCCCGGGCGACCGGGTAGTGACCGGCGTCACCGACAGCGCCGGCAACACCTGGACAGTCCATCAGACGCAGGCGAACGCGACCACCGTCGCCGTCTCGTTCGCCTCCTGCTACGCCGCCACCACCCCGGGCACCGTCACAGTCACGCTCTCCGCAGACGCGACATGGGCGATCGCATGGGTGGACGAGTGGACCGGCGGCGACACGGGCGGCTGGGCGGACGTTGACGTCTCGGCGACCGGGACGGACGCGGCCCCGGCGTCCGGCTCGACCGGCACGTCGAGCAGCGACGCCGGCCTCGTGATCGGCATGTTCGGCCAGTCCGGGTCGCGCACGTTGACGGCGGCGGGGGGTGCGACGAAGCTCCGCCAGGGCGTCACGTCCGCGTTCGCCCGCACCGGGATGCTCCAGTACAAGGTCGTGTCGGGGGCGGCCGCCTACAGCGCCGACTGCACGAGCAACGGTAGCGCGGCGTGGGCCGCGATCTGCTGCGTGTTCCAGGCCGCAGCCGCCGCAACAGGCCCGCCCAAAGGCACCCTCGCCCTACTCGGAGCCGGCACATGAGCCTGCTGCTACTCCTCCGCCCCGAAGGCGCCCCGGCCGCCCCGCCGGTCGAGCTCGCCCTCGGCCCCGCCCCACCCCGCACACACGACCTCCAAGTCACCCTCTCCCCGCCCGGCGGACAGCCCAGGCGGCTCGCCCCGATCATGTCATCGCTCCGCTGGACATCCGCCGCCGTCGGCGGCTACGGATCATGCGAATTCGAGCTCGACGGGTGGCGCACCCGGCAGGAAATCCCGTTCCTCTCCACCCTGACCCTTACAAGCGACGGGACAGTCGTCTGGGAGGGCCGTGTCGAGGACGTCGAATGGGCGGTGTCCGGCACGGATGTGACGACCCGGGTGCAAGCGTTCGGGTGGCGACGCCTCCTCGACGACACAACCGTCCGCCGCGTCTTCATCAAACGAGACATCCCCTGGAACACCGTCCTCCTCAACCCCATCTACCGCAGCATCTTCGAGGCCGCGTTCGGCGCCTACGACGAAAACGACCTCACCAAACACGGCGTCAGAATCAGCGGCACCGCCGACACCTACAGCCTCGGCTCAGGCAGCCTCTTCGCAGGCTCCTGGGACCTCGACGGCGTCACCCTCACACGCCTCCTCGGCACCTACGCCCGCACCGGCAGCGCCAACTGGCGACCCCTCATCTGGTGGCGCGACGCCACCACCGACAACGAAGCCACCCTCGCAAGCACCGGCGCATTCGACATCAGCCTCACAAGCCCCAACCCCGACCTGGTCCTACTCGTCGGCGCCAGAGTCACCGCCACCATCGACCCCACCACCAGCGACTACCTCGAGCTCTACAACATGCGCGCCCTCGGCGAAGGCATCACCGCCGAAGACGCAAGCGGCGGCGTCTACGGCGGCACCGTCCTCCGCGACCTCCTCACCCTCGTCCCCGACCTCGCCGCCGGCACCATCGAAGACGGCACCGACTTCCTCATCCAAGCCATCACCCGCGACCAACGATCATCGGTGCTCTCCGCCGTCGAGGAAGTCGCCGGCTACTACCAGCGGGAATGGGGCGTCTGGGAGAACCGCCGCTTCGACTGGCGCGCCCCCAACCTCGACGAGCCCCAATGGATCGCCACCATCCCCGAACTCTCCGGCCTCAACCTCCGCGGCAGCGCAGACGGCGTCGCCCGCACCACCTACCTCCTCTACACCAACGCCGCCGCCAACAACACCCCGTCCGAGGAGTCCGCGACCACGACGGACCAGCGAAACCCGTGGGTCAAGACCGGCGCCACCCGCGACGCCGCCATCAGCGCCACCTTCCCCATGACCCCCGCCAGCGCAGCCCAACTCGCCGCGAAACTCGCCAACACAGACAACAGCTGGCCCGCCGTCACCGGCACCATCACCCTCCCCGCCGACACCCCCATCACCCACACCCAACACGGCCGCCGGCCCGCCTGGCAGATCCGGGCCGGCGAGAACATCCGCATCCCCGACCTCCCCACCACAGACATCCACACGCCCGGACGCGACGGCGAAACGTTCTTCCACATCGTCACCAGCGACGTCAGCCTCCAAGACAACACCGTCACGTTGGAGCTCGAAGGGCAGACCCGCCGCGGCGACATCCTCCTCGCACGTCTCGCCGCCGCAACCAGGGTCGTCACCGGCTAGAGCCCCACCCCAGCCAGGGGCGGCCCCGCCATCACCCCCGGGGCCGCCCCAACCCCCTACCCGACCACGGGAGACAAGCCCATGCCCAAACCGCCGCAGCCGACGCCAACCAGGGGGCGGCCGCGGGCGCCCTAGCCACCCTCCTAGCCGCCGCAGTCGCGGCCATCGCAACCCCCGCCCCAACCATCACAGAGGAGGTGAACACCATCATGCCGACGCAAGCCAGAACCAGGGCCGAGCCCGGCGACGCGATCCTCGCCACGCTCGGGAAACGCATCGGCTGCCGCGAGGACCCGCCCGGCTCAAACAACGGCCCGTGCGTCAGGGAGGCGCAACGCTTCACCTACCTGCGCGTGCCCAGGCCCGGCGAGGACGGGTGGCCGTGGTGCGTCGCCGAGTTCCTCCGCGCCGTCGAGCTCACGTTCGGCAGCCCCTACCCGGAGCGGACAGGCAGCGTCTACATCCTCGACCGCCACGCCCGCAGCCTCGGCCTCACCATCCCCATCGCCGACGCCCGGCCCGGCGACGCCGCCCTCTTCACCGGCGGCACACACATCACCACGTTCGTCACGATCGACCGCAAGCACGGCACGTTCGTCGGTCGGGGCGGCAACCAGCAGGACGCCGTCCGCGACAGCGACTACCGGCTCTCCAGCGTCGCGACCGTCATCAGCGCCGACCGGCTCGCCGCCTTCCTCGGCTACCAGCCCATCACGAACAGGCCGCGGAAGCTGTGGGAGGTCGTCCGCGGCGACGGGGAGCGCGCCCACGTGGTCTGGGTGGGCGGCAACCGGGACAGGGCGATCGCTGTTCTGCGGCGGCAGCTCGAGCGGGGCCGCCGCATCGTCACCGTCCGCAGGAGGCGCCGGTGACCGCCCCCACTATCGATACGTGGCGAGGCCAGACCGACGCGAGAGTCTCCGACGCCGAGCGCCGGCTAGACGCGATCGACGGCCAGGTCGACGCGGTCAAGGTCGAGCTGGCCGCGCTCCGAGTCGCGTTGGCGGCGCTCGGAACCAAGATGGCGCTGGCAGGGGCGATCGCGATCCTGCTCGGCACGGCGATCGTCGCGCTGATCGTCCGGCTAGTCCCCGCCCCAGGATAGGAGGTACCCGCATGTCCCCATTCCTTCGCGACCTCGCCGAGCGGTCGCTCTGGACGTTCGTCCAGGCGGCCGCCGCGTCGCTGATCATCACCGGGCTGACCCGTGATGCGTGGCTCGTCGCCGCCGTCGCCGGGGGCCTCGCGGTCGTCAAGGCGGTCGGGTTGGCTGCCGGCACCCGGCTCGGCCCGACCCGACAGGAGTAACCGCCCGCCAATCAACTACCATCACAACAGTCATGCTCGCCGGGCTCGCCGCAGCCGCAGCGGCGGCGACACTCGCCGCCTCCCCCGGCTACACCGTAAACGCCCCACTCACCGCCGCCGCCGGCGTCGAGACCCGCTGCTACACCGCCTGGCCCTACGGCGACGTCTACACCGGCTGGTACGGACCTAACACCGCCACCGGCGCAGCCGCCGCGATCGGCCTCCACCCCCGCGTCTGCCACGCCCTGAACCGGGCCATCCGCGGCCCCCGCCGCGTCGGCGGCTACCAGCCGATCGCGCTCCACACGTACGCGCACGAGGTCGCCCACCACCTCGGCGCAACCCACGAAAGCACACCGGACGCCGACCAGCTCGGCTGCCGGATCCTGCCGCGTCTGATGCAGCGGCTTGGGATCCCCCGGCGGTTCGTCCGCCATGTGATGCACGAGCTCGAGCCGCGCCCCTGCTAGACGCGGACCCGGCCACGCCGCCGCTACTCGCGCGTGGCGGCCGACCGCACCCGCTCGTCGATCGACTGGAGCAGCCTCACCACGGCGGCCAGCCCGGCGAACGGGGCGGCCGCCACGAACCCCGCGCCGATGCCGGACACGAGCGCGACCCACCCGGCAGGCTCGTCGTCGCCGTAGTTGCTGACGGCCCAGGCGGTCGCGATCCCGGTCGCGATCCCGGCCACGAACGCGGCCAGCCACAGGAGCGTGATCACACCCTCGAACCGGGTTGGCGGCCGCGGGGGAGGTTTCCCGTTCGCGTCTTGACCTGATTGTGCTCTTGCCATCGGGGGTTCGGTGACTGTAGACACCGGGGTTCTGCGGCTTGTTCCTACACGGTCAAGATCGGCAAGTCAAGGGGGCTCGCGTGACAGAGCAGGAGGTGGAGGCAGTCGTTGCGATCGCCTACGAGGTGTTGGACAGGCGGCAGGCGCGGTTGGCGGGCGACCTCAACGATGCGCGCCGGGCGCTCGCGGAGGCGGAGGCGGCTGTCAGCCGGGCGCTCAGAGCGCTCGGCGCCCCGACGCCGGTGTCTCCCGTCTCTCCTCTTCCGCGGCGGCGGCCGTGAGCCCGAAATGCTCGAGCAACACAGCCAGCCCCGACTCGAGACGGTCGAGTTGCCCCACGATCTCGGGGTCGAGTGTGGCAGTGAGAGGCGCCCCGTCGGCTGACTCGATGTGCAAGCCGAGCGCGCGGGCGAACACGGGCACGTCGGCGCGGGGGATTCTGCCCTCGTCTTCGTAGCGCTCGATCGTCTTCGACGAGTACCTGACGAGGCGGCCGAGCGCCTCGCGGGATAGGCCGCGCTGCTCACGGGCCGTGCGCAAAGTCTTCCCGTCGATCTCAAGCCACTGTTGCCGGGCGGCCACAGACCGGAGCCTAGTGCGCAGAACGAGATAGAGATCAGACATTTTCTAGACATCTTGACACTACCATAGTGTCGTGATACTGTCTAGACACCTTGACTACCGCGGCTCCCAGACAGCTCACCATCCTCGAAGCACGCGAGCGCTCGGGGCTCTCACGAGAACGGGTCGCGGCACGCCTCGAGATCTCCGCGAAGACGCTCGAACGCTGGGAGAAGGGCGTTACCCCGGTGAAGCGATACCGGCTGCTTGAGCTGGCGGACGTCTACGGGCTCAGCGTCGGCGACCTCCACGAGGCGCACCGATGACCGGCCGCGATCTGGCTTCGGAGGTCGCTGTGTTCCTCGCCGACCGGGGTGAGGCGCCCGCGACGGTGATCGCGCGCGGCGTCCGCGCCCGCCGAGCCGACGTCCTCCACGCGCTCCATGACAGCCGCTTCCACGCCCGCCCCGGCCCGCGCGGCCAGTTCCTCTACCAGCTGTCCGGCGTGCCCGCACGGGCGGCGGGAACGGCCGGGAACGGCATCCCCGTCGCGACGCAGTGTCAGCGGCTGCTTGCGGTGCTGTCGGACGGGCGGGCGCACCGGAGTCTGGACCTGTACCGGATGGGCCTCGGCGTCGTTCACTCGCGCATCGCGGACCTGCGAGCTCGCGGCCACGAGATCGCTTGCTGGCTCGAGGTGACCGGCCGCGGCGACCGCGTCTACCTGTACCGGCTGGAGAAGCAGCCGTGACCGGCCGGGAGCTCAGGTTGCGCCGCCGGATCGACGAGCTCGCCGATCGCTGCGAGCGGGCCGAGGAGACGGTCGCGCTGCTCAGGGCGTCGCTCGCGGAGCCGCCCGCGCGTGAGCGGCCGGTGTACAGGACGTGCCGGTGGTGCGGCGCCCCCTGCTACGGGCGCGTCTGCCAGCTGCACCGGGACGTCGAGCAGATCGAGGCGGCGCCGTTGCGTCGCCGGACAGAGTCGACCGCGGCCGCCAGCCTTCACGTGGGGTGAGGGCGCTGGCGGCCGCAGGAAGGAGGCGAGTGTACATGAGTGGGGAGACGACGATCGAGGGGGCCGGGCGGATCTGGGATCTGCTCGTGTTCATGGCCGGGCATGAGGGGCCGGAGCTGTCGGAGCGGGCGGCCGGGTATGTGGCCGGGCTGCGGGACGCGTTGCACATCGTCACGGGGGAGGATCAGGAGTCGATCCGGTGGCGGCTCGATCGTGAGCTTGCCCGCCGCGCCCCCGAGGGGGTGGCGTGATGACCGGGCAGGAGCTAGCCGTGCGCACAGGGATCCCGCCCGCGCTCGCGGCCGCGGGTGTTCAGGTTGTCGAGCGCGACGGCGTCAGGATCGTCGAGATCCCCGACACCGTCCGCAAGACCTGCAACGTGCTGCTGCCAATAAGCGAGGTCACGCAGGCCGACCCGAACTGGACACCGTCGTTTCGGGCGGTCACGCTCGACCCGGAGCGGCACGCCTACCACGACTCGAACAGCCGCCAGAACGAACTCAGTCTCCGCAAGACGGGGCTCTTGTCGCTCGCGTCGGTCGCTGGGATCACGGTCCGCTCGACCTGCCGGCTGCCGGTCGCGCAGCTCAGGGAGCACGAGATCGGCTGGCAGGCGACCGTGGCTGTCCGCCGCTCGGACGGCACCTGGCAGGAGATGACCGCGAGCCGCGTCGTGAACATGGACGTGGAGCGTGAGCGGCTGATGATGGAGGTCCGCTCGAGCCAGCGGTACCGAAACGATCAGGAGCGGCGGGCCGCGTTCGAGCGCCGCTGGCTGTACGAGCGCGAGCACGCGGACTCAAAGTGTGAGACGAAGGCGATCGAGCGGGCGATCCGGGCAGCGTTGCAGCTGCCGCACGCGTTCTCGGCTGCGGAGCTGGCGCGCCCGTTCCTCGTGGTCGGCTACTCGTTCACCCCCGACGCGTCGGATCCGGAGGTGCGGCGTCTCGTGGTCGAGGCGGGTTTGGCGGCGTCGCAGCGGATGTACGCGCAGGCGGCGCTTCCCGCCGGTGAGCCGGCGCCGCCGGCCGAGGCAGTGGCGGCGACTGACGTGGTCGAGCCCGAGCCTGCTGAGGCGGGCGAGGTGCCCGCGGACGACCGGGGGCCGGAGCCCGATGATGGGCCGGCGTTCGACGGCGACGAGCCCACGGGGTTCCAGCCGCCGCCCGGGGCGCCCGCCGACGCCGGCCGCGGCGCCACCGCCGCCGGACTGACCACCGTCGGGTTCGGCAAGCACAACGGCCGCACGATCCAGGAGATCGGTGACACCGACCCCGGCTACGTCGCATGGCTCGCCGACGTGATGGCGCCACGCAACGACGTCGGCCGGGCCGTCCAGGCCGCCGCCCGCGTGTGGGCGCGCGCATACCTCGCGGGGGCGGAGCAGTGACCACCGTCGAGCAGGAGCTCCGCGAGCAGCGGTCGTCGATCAAGGTGACCCTGAACGCGAAGCACGAGCCACAGTTCGAGCTCAAGGTGTACGCCGGGGAGGAGGAGTCCGAGCTCGCCCGGATCCGCACCCTCGCTGTCGAGCAGTACAAGTTCCTCCTCGAGGAGCTCGCGATCGGGAGGGGCGCCGCATGACCCCTCTCGATCGCTTCATGGCGAAGGTGGAGATCCAGCCGGGCGGGTGCTGGCTCTGGACGGGTGCTCGCTGCGAGAAGGGCTACGCGCTCTTCCAGGCGAGGGCCCGCCGGTCAGTGAAAGGCCACCGCTGGATCTGGCTCATGACTCGCGAGCCCATCCCCAGTGGTCTCGAGCTCGACCACTTGTGCCGCGTCCGCCACTGCGTCAACCCTGAGCATCTCGAGCCGGTCACGCACCGCGAGAACGTACGTCGGGGCAACGCGCCGGCTGCTCAGAACGCCCGGAAGACGCACTGCGTGCGCGGTCACGAGCTACGGCTCGCACTGGGCCGGCCGCGCCGATACTGCCCCATCTGTGACGCGGAAGCCGGCCGCCGGGCGAAGCGACGGCGGCGCACGCAGCGGCTCCACGCGCTCACCGGAGGCTCCGCTCGGATCTGCGCCGCGGCCGACTGCGCCGCCGTGCTCCCGGAGTCCAGCCGACTAGGCACGCGCTTCTGCTCGCCCGCATGTCGGGAGCGCGAGTGGCGTCGCGGCAAGAAGGCGGGGGCGGCATGACACGGATCCTGTGCGTCGCCGATCTGCATCTCGGCGCGTCCCCGGGGCTGGGCCGGGCCCCGTACGGGCCGGAGTCGCGGCTCGCTGATCAGGAGCGGGCGTGGCTCGCCGTGTGCGAGCTCGCCATCGAGGGGCAGGCGGGGCTGGTGCTGTTCGCGGGGGACGCGTTCCACCGGCCCAGGCCGACCCCGTCGGAGATCCTCGCGTTCCGCGCAGGGCTGCGGCTGCTCGACCTGGCCGGAATCCCCACCGTCGCGATCGTGGGGAACCACGACGTCGCGTCGGCCGACCTGCCGTCGGCGCTCGCGATCTTCGCCGACGAGATCATCGTCTCGTCCGCCCCGGAGGTGCTCTCCGTCGCGGGCGTCACGGTCTGCACGTTGCCGTGGACGCCGCCGGGGCGGCTCGTCGCCCAGCACGGTGGCGGCGACCGGGACGAGCTGCATCGGGAGGCCGCGTCGCTGCTCGTCGACGTGGCGGCCGGCCTGCGCGCCCAGTGCCCGGCCGACCTGCCGGCGATCCTGGCCGCCCACTGGTCCGTGTCCGGGGCGGCGCTCCCCACGGGGATGCTCGCTGACGAGCTGCGGGAGGTCGTGCTCCCCTACGCGGATCTGGCGGCGCAGGGGTGGGACAGGATCGTCCTCGGCCATCTCCACCGGCCGCAGGTGCTCGGCGACCGGGGCTTCTACACCGGCTCCCCGCTCGTGGTCGACTGGGGGGAGGCGGGGCACGAGCACGTCGTGTGGATCCTGGACACGGAGGCGCCGCTCGCCGACTGGGGCGTCTTCCCTGTCCCCGACCGGCCGTTCGTGACGCTGCCGCTCAGCCCGCACGAGATCGAGACCGGCTACGACCTGCCGGCCAGGATCGACGGGGCGGTCGTCCGGGTCAGGTACACCGCGACGCGTGAGGAGGCCGCCCGGATCTCGGACGCGGCGCTCGCGCGCGCCCTGACCGACGCCGGCGCGTGGCGGGTGTTCGTGCAGCCGGAGATCCTGCGGGAGGAGCGCGCCCGCGTGGACGGGCTCGACGACACGATCGGTGCCGGCGCCGCGCTCGACCTGTGGCTCGACACGCAGGACATCCCCGGCGGGCTGCGCGCCCAGGTGCGCGACCACGCCCGCCCCTACCTCGAGGAGGCGACGGCATGATCCCGCTGAGGCTACGCGCGCGCCAGTTCCGCTCCTGGGGCGACGTCGATCTCGAGTTGCCCTCCGGCGTGTGCGCGATCGGCGGCGCGAACGGGGCCGGGAAGAGCTCGCTCCTGACGATGATCGAGATCGCCCTGTTCGGGGCGGAGTCCCGGTCGCTCCACCCGTACCTGACCGTCGGGGCGGCGGACACGGAGATGATGGTCGAGCTCGAGCTCGCGCACCGCGGCGAGCGCTACCGGGTCAGACGGTCATATTCCGCCCGCGGCCGCGGGCAGGCGAAAGTCGATCTTGAGCGGTACGGCGGCGGCGAGCTCGGCGGGATGCCGGATGCCCCGACGTACGCGCCCGAGAGCTGGGAGCCGCTCACGCGGGAGTCGGCGGCGGAGACGCAGGCGCTGATCGAGCAGACGCTCGGCATCACGAGGGACACGTTCCGCGCGAGCGCGTTCCTCGCCCAGGGAGACGGGGCCGCATTCTGCGACGCCGCCCCCAGCCGGCGGAAGGAGATCCTCGCCGACATCCTCGGTCTCGGCGAGTGGGACCAGCGGCGCGACCGGGTCAGGGCCGACCGCCGCCACGTCGAGGACGAGACGCAGCGGCTCACCGCCCGCATCGAGACCGCCGAGACGGAGGCCGCCGCGGCCGGCGACGCAGCCGGGGAGCGCGACGCTGCCCAGTCGCTGCTCGACGACACGCGCGGGCAGATCGCCAGTTTCGAGCTGGCGCTCGCCGACGCGGAGGCGCGACTCGGCGACGCCCGCCGGGTCGCCGGGGAGATCACCGCCGCCCGCCGCGAGGTCGCCACGCACGCGGACACCCTCACCCGATCGGACACCCGGCTCGGGCGGCTGATCGACGAGGAAGCCAGCCTGCGTGAGGAGCTCCTCGACCGTGACAGGCTCGCCGCGCTCGCCGCCCGGGTCGAGCAGCTCGAGACGCGCCTCCAGGGCCTCGCAGCCCTCGAGGCCGAGTACGCGGAACGGATGCGGGAGCGCCAGCGGGTCAGGGACACGATCGCCGAGTCGCAGGCGGGCGCGGACAAGGCGCGCGCCGAGCGCGACCGGCTCACGGCGCGCGCCGAGCAGCTCGCCGCGGACGCGGACGGCCGCGCCAGCGCGCAGGACGCGACCTGCCACACGTGCGGGCAGCCGGTCGAGGGGGAAGCGAAGGCGCGCACGGTCGCTGATCTGCGGGCGCAGGCCGCCGCCGCCATCGACGAGGCGGGCGAGTACGCGCGCGCGGCCGCGGCAGCCGACGCCTACACGCAGGAGGCGCAGGCGCTGCTCGCGGAACCCGACCCTCAGCCGCCCGACCCGGCCGGCCCGGTCAGGCAGGAGCTCGACACCGCCCGTGCCGCCCAGCTCAGACTCGCAGCCCTCGACGCGCACGCCCGGCGGCTCGCCCAGATCGCCACGGAGACCGAAGAGGCGATGCTCACCCAGAGCCTCGCCAGGATGGCGAAGGACGAGGCGCAGGCGACCCTCGACGAGCTGACCTCCGACGCGACCGGGCCGCAGGAGCACGAGCTCGCCGCGGAGACGCAGCGGCTGCGCTCCCAGCTCGCCGCGGCCCGCACCGCCGCCGACGGGCACGCCCGCACGGTCGCCCGCCTCGACGAACGCCTCGACCGCCTCACCCGCCTCCACGCCCAGCTCGCCCATGACCGGGCGGAACACGCCCGCCACGCCAGCCGCCTCGAGATCCTCCGCCAACTCGACCGCGCCTTCAGCCGCGACGGCATCCCCGCCCTCATCCTCGAGAACGCCGCGGTACCGCAGATCGAAGCCGAGGCATGCCGGATCCTCACCGAGCTCGGCACCCCCTACCAAGTCGAGCTCCGAACCCAGCGCGCCCTCAAGAGCTCGGACGGGGTCAAGGACGTCCTCGACATCATCGTCACCGACCACGGGGCCGAACGCGACTACGCCACCTACTCCGGCGGGGAACGCACCCGCCTGAACCTCGCGCTCAGGATCGCGCTCGCCCGCCTCCTCGCCCACCGCCGCGGCGCAGACGTCCGCATGCTCGCCCTCGACGAGCCCGAGTTCCTCGACCAGGACGGCATGGACAACCTCGCCCGCGTGCTGCACGGCCTCACCGGCGACTTCGACACCATCCTCGTCGTCAGCCACGTGCCCGCCCTCCGCGACGCCTTCGACCAGATCATCGAGATCGAACGCGACCCGGACGGGCTGAGCCGCATCGCCGGCACCCGGCAGGAGGTGGCGGCATGACCAGCGACGCCGCAGCCTCGATCGGGCTCGTCCTCGCCGCCCAACGCCTCGCCGAAGCCCTGGTCTGCGGGTACTCCACCTGCGCGGCCGAGGGCCGCCCGCTCACGGAGCTGCAACGCCGGGACATCACCGCCGCCGCCCTCCTCGCGTTCGACGGGCTCCGCGCCGAGCTCGAAGGGCACGTTCTGCTCGAGCGGCGGCTCGCCGCCGCGCTCCGGGGCCGCCTGGACGGGGTGCCGGTCATCCCGTCCGACGCCGACCCCGACCTGCCCTACACGATCGCCGACGACCGGCTGATGGACGAGCTCGGCAACGAGGATGCGTACCGGTGAGCGTCTTCCCCTACTACGATGTCTGGTGCGACGGCCCCGGGCCGGCCGGAGACGGCTGCGACGACTGGTGCCGGAGCGCGACCGGTCCCACGGTTCGCGAGGCTCGGCGGCTGGCGAGGGAAGCGGGATGGGTCCACCGCCGCGGCGTCGGCGACCTCTGCCCCGACTGCGCCCGGCTGATAGATGAGAGGGATCGCCCGTGACGTGGACGCCGTACGCGGTCGGGGTCGCGGTCCTGCTCGCCGTGTGCGTCACCGCCCCCGCCCTGGACAGGTGGGCGCGGCGCAGGACGCTCGCGCGGCTGCGGCGGATCGAGCGCGACCTCGAGATCCTCGCCCTCACCCGCCGCCGCCCCACCCCGCGCGACGCCCCCTACTCGTGGGGGGCGGACCTCGACCTGTTCGCCCGCCTCACCCTCGACGAGATCCGCCAACTCCCCGAAACCCGGGAGCCCGCCGCGTGACCGCGACCGCCGAACCGAGGTTGACCGCCCGCCAGTGGGCCGCGATCATGCGGGAGCCACTGAAAGACCGCAGCTACCAGCTGACGGAGGCTGGGAGCTCCGTCACCGCCTTCCTAGCCTTCAAGCAACTGTCCCGGCGGTCGGAGCGGACACTCGACTCGATCGAGCGGACCCTCGCGCGCCTCGTCACCCTCCACCCGGAGAAGACGATGGGGGACTTCGCGAGCGAAGACATCCTCGACTTCCTCGCCGCGTTCAACCCGCCCTCGAGGCCGAAGCACCGCTCCCACCTCGCCGAATGGTTCCGGTGGGCGGTCGCGTGGGAACACATCACCCGGGACCCGATGCTGCGGATCCCGGAGATCCCACACGAGCCCGCCCCAGACATCGACCTGTTCGACGAGCGCGAGCAGGAGCTCCTGTGCGCGCTCCCCGAGCTACGCGACCGGGCGCTCATGCTGCTCCTGCTCGGCACCGGGATCCGCGACGGGGAAGCCCGGCAGGTGCGGATGCGCGACATCGACCTTGGCGAGCGGCGGCTCAAGGTGCGCGGGAAAGGCCGCCGGCAGCGGATCGTTCCGCTCCCGCCGCGCGTCACACACGCGCTCGCCGACCTGCAGATCCTCGAGGGCATCGACGCCGGCGACTACCTGTGGTACCGGCGGCGCGGAAACGCGGGCTGGCAGGGGCCGATACTGCGGGAGAAGCCGATCGTCTACTCCGGCTTCCACGCATGGTGGACACGGTGTCTGGACGAGGCGGGTGTCCGCTTCCGCAAGCCGCACACGACGCGGCACACGTTCGCGACGTGGTATCTGCGGGCGGGCGGGAAGATCGAGCGGCTGTCCAGGATCCTTGGACACGCGTCGATCGCGGTCACGTCGTCTCATTACGCGCACCTGAACGTCGACGACCTCGCTGAGGACGCTGACAGGGTGATGGTGGCGCGCGGCTGGGGCGGGGAGTAGACGGGCCGTGCGGGATGTATCCGCAGCGGCCTCCGGGATTCCGCATAGCCATGCGGGTCAAGGCGCGGAGCGGATTCGAACCGCTGTACGAGGCTTTGCAGGCCTCTGCCTAACCACTCGGCCACCGCGCCGCACCCGCATTCTACGGCCGGCCCGGGCGCAGGACTCGCGGTGGCCGCGAAGAACACATCCGAGCCGGCCGGCGTCTCAACGCAGTCCCGGGGTTGACGGCAACCGTCGGCCGGCACCTCTTCTCCCCACGATACGCGATCCCGGCGGTCGGCGCCCGGGTCGGGGCGCCGCGCGTACGACGCCGCTATACTCGGAGGCTCCGGGCGGATGTAGCTCAGTTGGCTAGAGCGTCTGCTTGCCATGCAGAAGGTCGTGGGTTCGAGTCCCATCATCCGCTCCTCGAAAGCCCCGCCGAGGCGGGGCTTTCTCGTCTCGCGGGTCGCGGCGGCGAGGCGGCGAGGAGGCGGCCGCGTGTAGTCTCGCCGGGCATGGACTTCGGCACCGTGATCGAGCCGTTCCGGATCCACTCGGTCGAGCCGCTGCGGCTCACGACCGTCGAGGAGCGGCGGGAGGCGATCCGGGCGGCCGGCTACAACCTCTTCAACCTCCACGCGGCCGACGTCCTGATCGACTTCCTGACCGACTCGGGCACCGGCGCGATGTCGCGCGACCAGTGGGCGGGGATCCAGCGGGGCGACGAGAGCTACGCCGGCTCGCCGTCCTGGTTCACGTTCCTCGAGGCGGTCCAGGAGCTGTTCCCGTTCCGCCACGTGATCCCGACCCACCAGGGGCGGGCGGCCGAGAAGATCCTCTTCTCCGTGATCTCGGGACCGGGCAAGGCGATCCCGAACAACACCCATTTCGACACGACGCGGGCGAACGTCGAGTTCACCGGCGCCGAGGCCGTCGACCTGGTCGTGCCCGAGGGCCGCGAGCCCGCCGCGCTCCACCCGTTCAAGGGCAACATGGATCTCGAGGCGCTCGACGCGTTCCTCGCGGCGAGGGAGCCCGGCTCCGTGCCGGCCGTGTTCGTCACGGTCACGAACAACTCGGGCGGCGGCCAGCCCGTCTCGCTCGAGAACCTGCGCGGCGTGCGCGCGCTCTGCGACCGCCACGGCGTCCCGCTCTACCTCGACGCCTGCCGCTTCGCCGAGAACGCGTGGTTCATCCGCGAGCGCGAGCCGGGCCAGGCGGGGCGCGCGGTCGCCGACATCGTGCGCGAGCAGGCGTCGCTCGCCGACGGGATGACGATGAGCGCGAAGAAGGACCCGCTCGCGAACATCGGCGGCTGGCTCGCCCTGAACGACGACGAGCTGGCGGAGCGCTGCCGCAACGTGCTGATCCTGACCGAGGGCTTCCCGACCTACGGGGGCCTGGCTGGACGCGATCTCGAGGCGATCGCCCAGGGGCTGCGCGAGGCCGTCGACCACGACTACCTGCGCTACCGCGTCCGCTCGACCGCCTACCTCGGCGAGGGGCTCGCCCGCGCCGGCCTGCCGATGGTGCAGCCGTTCGGCGGGCACGCCGTCTACATCGACGCCCGGGCGCTGCTGCCGCAGATCCCGCCGCTTCAGTACCCGGGCCAGGCGCTCGCCGTCGCCCTCTACGAGGCCGGCGGTATCCGCGGCTGCGAGATCGGCACGGTCATGTTCGGCCGCCGCCCCGACGGGAGCGAGGGGCCGGCCGCGCTCGATCTCGTCCGGCTCGCCGTGCCGCGGCGCACCTACACGCAGAGCCACGTCGACTACGTGATCGAGGTCTGCGGCGCCGTCGCCGCCCGGGCCGGGGAGCTGCGCGGCTACCGCATCGCCTCGCAGCCCCCCGCCCTGCGCCACTTCACGGCGCGCTTCGAGCCCCTGGACTGACGCTCAGCTCGCTCCGTGCTTGCGCTGCCAGCCGCGCCAGGTGAGCGCCCAGCGCTCCGGGTCGTTGTGCGGCTCCGGATCCATGTGGTGGACCGTGCTGCGGTGCGGCGAGCTGCGCACGAGCTCGGGATCCTCGCGCGCCTCCGTCGCGACCTGCGCCAGGATGGCGGCGTACGTGTCGAGGTCGGCGCGCGAGACCGACTCGGCCGGCTCGAGCGTCATCGGCTCCGCCACCAGCCAGGGCTCGTGGCTCGGGAAGTACTGGCTGACGCCGAAGTCGACCGTGCGCCGGGCGACGTCGATCGTCGTCACGCCCGTCGCCTCCTGGAGCCGCTCGAGGCTGTAGCGGATCTGCTCGAGCCGCCGGTCGGCGTTGCCCTCCGCGAACGAGATCTCGATTCCGGGGATCTCCGCGACCTTCTTCGCCAGGTAGTTGTTGTTGAGCACTGCCACCTCGGCGACCTCGCGCAGGCCCGCCGCGCCGAGCGCGAGCACCCACGCGTACGAGCGCACGACGGTCGCGGGGACGCCGTGGAACGCCCGCAGCTTCCCGACCGAGTCGGGCCGGTCGTAGTCGAGGTAAAACCGCCCGCTCGCCTCGTCCCGCTCGACCGTCGGTGCCGGCAGGAAGCCCGCGAGCTCCCCGGTCACGCCCGAGGCGCCGACGGGCATCCCCATCGAGCAGTGCGGCGACGAGAACGTCTTGTGCAGGTTGAACTGGCAGAGGTCGAAGCCGGCGTCGCGGGCGCGGGTGATCCCGAACAGCCCGTTCGCGTTCGCCTGGTCGTAGTGGCAGAGGCCGCCGGCGGCATGGACGACCTCGACGATCTCGTCGATGTGCGGGTTGAAGAGACCCGTGTCCTCCGGGTTCGTGATCATCAGGCCGGCCGTCCGCTCCGAGACCGCCGCCTTGATCGCGTCGACGTCCGGGTAGCCGCGGTCGCCCGCGTACACCGTCACGACCCTGAAGCCGGCGGTCGCCGGGCCCGCCCCGTCGCAGGGGTGCGAGAAGATCGTGGTCACGATCTCGTCGCGCTGCGGCTCGCCGCGGGCGGCGTGGTAGGCCCGCATCATCAGGGCGTTCGCGTACACGGCCTGCGAGCCCCCGCCCGGCTGGAACGTGAACCGCTCCATCCCGGAGATCTCGCAAAGCGCCCGCTCGAACCGCCACATCGCCTCGAGGATCCCCTGCACCGTCTCGTCGGCCTGGAGCGGGTGCAGATCGGCGACCTTGTGGGAGCGGATCAGCTCCTCGTTCACCTTCGGCGAGTACTTCATCGTGCAGGTGCCGAGGCCGAGGTGGATGTTGACGTCGTTGCCGAGCGTCTCCTGCGAGAGGCGCAGGTAGTGACGCAGGACCTGGGGCTGGGAGAGCTCGGGCAGCGCCGGCGGCTCGGAGCGCCGCAGCTCGTCGGGCACGCCAAGCCCGGCGCCCGCGGCGGCGGCCACCTCCGGCTCGACGGCCGGCGGCAGGAGGCCGCGCTCGCCCGGGCTCGTCTGCTCGTGGAGGATCGGCTCGTTCCAGCTCGCCTGGTGGAAGGGCCTGAGCACGGTCATGCGATCACCTCCGCGAGCGCCCCGACCAGCCGGTCGATGTCCGCCTTCGTGTGGATCTCGGTCACGCAGCAGAGCGCGCTCTGACCGAGCTCAGGGAAGTCGGCGGAGAGGTCCTTGCCGCCGAAGATGCGGTGGCCGAGGAGGGCCTTGTTGACCGCGGCCACGCTC
>WBZR01000720.1_pt1 | contig 47131 bp, 37 predicted proteins | sample 5204231 | NCBI WGS metagenome assembly WBZR01 (sample SAMN12412403, study PRJNA552823) | activated sludge metagenome | isolation source: activated sludge from anammox sidestream of wastewater treatment plant... | place: USA: Virginia | collected 2017-08 | reverse complement strand
GAGTCGCCCCGTCCCCCTCGCGTTTGAGGGTCCGTGTTCCGCTGCGGCCGAGGGCGCACCGCAGCACCAGGCTGCCACAGGTCAGCCAGCCAGAGCTGCTGTGCGCGCCGAGGCTTCTCACGACGATGTTATGGGCGATAATGGCGCATCCCCTTGTCCGGCGACGGACGGCCGGTCGATAACCGTGCGGCCCAGGGCACTCTACCTCAGCCGACAGGTGGATGCTAAGAGGGGCCCTCAAGTTGGATAAAACCGGAGCCGCCGCGCATGAGCACTGCACGCAAGATCCTGCTTGTCGACGACGATGAGGATCTCCGCGGTTCCCTGCACGATCAGCTCGCCCTGCACGACGAGTTCGAGGTGTCGGTGGCGGGCACCGCGGGCAAGGGAATCGAGGCGGCGAAAAGCGGGCACCACGATCTCGTGGTGTTCGACGTCGGGCTTCCGGACATGGACGGGCGCGAAGCCGTGCGCCTGCTGCGCAAGGGCGGTTTCAAAAGCCCGATCATCATGCTCACCGCCAACGACAGCGATGCCGATCAGATCCTCGGCCTCGATGCGGGCGCCAACGACTACGTGACGAAGCCGTTCAAGTTTGCCGTGCTGCTCGCGCGCATCCGCTCGCAGCTGCGCCAGCACGAGCAGAGCGAGGATGCCGTCTTCACCATCGGGCCCTACACCTTCAAGCCGGCCTCGAAGCTCCTGATCGACGAGAGGGGCGGCAAGATCCGGCTGACGGAGAAGGAAACGGCGATCCTCAAGTATCTCTACCGCACCGGCGACAAGGTGGTCTCGCGCGAGACGCTGCTGCATGAGGTGTGGGGCTACAACGCCGGCGTCACGACGCATACGCTCGAAACCCACATCTACCGGCTGCGCCAGAAGATCGAGAAAGATCCCTCCAGCGCGGAGATCCTGGTGACGGAGACGGGGGGCTACAAGCTGACGTCCTGAACAGCTTGTCCTCAGCCTTTCAACACGCCCCGTCCATGACCCTCGACCCGGGCCGCGAATCGCCCGAGTCTTCCGCCCGTTGTGCTCGGCGCAGCCCGTGCGGCGCGCCTTCGGCCCTGCGCCCGGATTTTCGGAGGCGCGGGGGTCCGGTTGCGGGGGTCTTAATGGCGATCGATGCGTTCGTTCTTCCACTTCTCAAGGTGCCGCTGTTCCAGGGGCTGAAGCCGCTTCAGCTCACCGAGATCGCGCGGCGCGCGGACCGCATCGTCTACAAGCCGGGCGACGTGATCGTCGCCGCGCACGACGAGCCGGACGCGGCGGTGCTCGTCGTCTCGGGGGAGGCGGTGCGCACCGAGGGGCCGGGGCTCGAGAGGGGCGCCAACGAGGCCGTCCCGGCCGGCGCGCTGATCTCCGAGATGGCGATGCTGATCGAGACCGAGTGCACGTCGACGGTGGTGGCGCGCACGCCCGTCCGCGCGCTTCGCATCACGCGCCAGGAGATGCAGGCGCACATGGCCTCAGACCCGAGCCTTGCTGATCATTTCGTGGCCAGGATCACGGGGCGCCTGACGTCGTTCATGGAGAGCCTGCGCGAGATCGACGGCGCGCTCGCGCTGTCGGGGACGGAGGCGGATGCGGCATCGGGCCTGGATCGCGCCGCCGGCGTGCCGGCGCTGATGTCCTCGCCGTCGTCGCAACCCGCCGCGGCCAGCGTGCACTGAGGTCTGCGCAACCAGGGTTTTTGCGTCGGAAAGGCCGGCATCGCTCGCGGCGGACGATTTGGAGCTCGCCTTGCGTCCGGTAAGCCCGCTCAGCGCATGCGACGCGGGTTCGTGTAGAGGTCGGCTTCCTGGCGATCGAGCGTCGGCTTCACCTTGCCGCGGCGCATGTCCTTGTAGAGCCGCTTCATGTGACGGCGGCAGTCCGTGTTGAAGATCATCATGGCGCCGAAGAGCTTCATCACCGTCTTGAGGCGCTTGTCGGCGTCCGACTTGACCCGGCCCTTCCATTTGCCGCCGATCGAGAACACCTTGCCGTCCAGATAGCCCACAGTCTCGCCGCGCTGATCGATCAGGGCGTAGTCGCCGCCCAGATTGATGACGGCGCGCTTCAGCTTGTAGAACTCGGGCGTGCCATCGTTGGTGATGATGAAGAACGAGAAATACTCGGGCATGAGCGGATACTTGTTGGCCGAGCGCTCGAGATAGATGACGTAGTGGTCGTCGTTGGTGTTGATCGAAAAGCTCATCACCGGCAGACCGCGCGCGCCGATCGTCTGCTGCAGCGAGCGGCCGATCATCAGATCCATGGTGGCGCGCCAGTTCAGGCTCTCGGTGAAGAGCTTGAAGACGAGGCGCTTGTCCATCCCCTCGGCCTTCTTCCAGGCGTCCTCGCGGTAGCCGACGAGGCCGGTGCGCTCGCCGTTCTCGATGACCTCGCCGAAGATGTCCATGTCGGTCGTGAACTGACGCGACTTGGCGCGGTTGCGCGCGCGTTTGTAGAAGCCGAATTCGGTGAAGTTGAAATTGGTGAGCCAGATGTCGATGAGGAAGCGGTCCCAGCCGTCGGCTTTCGGCTTCCTGCCGCGCGTTGCCTTGGGTTTGGCTTCGGGGCTTTCTTTCAGCGCCTCGGCGCGGGCGTCGCGGGCCGCATCGGTGGCCGCGGCATCGGCCCCTGCGTCGACGGTCTTGAGGGCGGATGCAGTCATGCCGGTCTCCCTTGGCTCCCGTGGAGCACTGCGAAAACGCGAATCACGCCGTTCGCGAGAGGCTAGCATCGGGGGGTGGCGGGAGGGGCCCGTGCGCGGGCGGGGAGCCGCGAAAGCTGTGGGTAGAGGGGAAGAGGGGAAGGTGGGCAACAGGCAGCGGGCAACAGGCGGGAAGAGGGGCAGGAGGCAATAGGCAAGAGACGTGTCAGCGGTGGCCGAAGATGGCGGAGCCGACCCGGATGTGCGTGGCGCCGAACTCTGCGGCCGCCTCGAAATCGCCGCTCATGCCCATGCTGAGGCCGGGGAGGCCGAGGTCGCGGGCGAGCTTGGCCAGGAAGGCGAAGTGGACGGCGGGCTCCTCCTCGACCGGCGGGATGCACATGAGGCCCGCAATGTCGAGGCCAAGGTCGCGGCAGTGGGCGAGGAAGGCGGCCGCGTCTTTGGGAGCGATGCCGGCCTTCTGCGGCTCCTCGCCGGTGTTGACCTGGATGAAGAGCGCGAGGCGCTTGCCCTGGCGCTGTTGCTCGTCGGCGATGGCTTTGGCGATCTTCGGGCGGTCAACGGTGTGGATGGCGTCGAACAGCTCGACCGCTTCGCGCGCCTTGTTGGACTGGAGCGGGCCGATAAGATGCAGCTCGAGGTCCGGATAGCGGGCGCGCAGCGCAGGCCATTTCGCCTTGGCCTCCTGCACGCGGTTCTCGCCGAACAGGCGGTGGCCGGCCTCGAGAACGGGGAGGATGTCGTCGGCCGCGAAGGTCTTGGTGACGGCGATCAGGTGCACGCAGGCCGGGTCGCGGCCGACCTCGCGGGCCGCGGCGGCGATGCGGGCCTGGATGTCGGCAAGAGCGGCGGCCGATGGGGCGGCAGAAGAGAGGGGGCCGGACGAGTCGGGGCCGGATGGCGGGGCGGAGGCATCGGTCATAAGTCCATTTTAGCGGATCGCAGCGCGGCGCGTCCCGGCCGAAGATGCAGATCAGACAGTCTTTTTGACCCCGATCGTCGCTGCGCCGGCCGGCCCGGCCGCAGCGGCGGTCCGCTGCCTTGACCGACCCCCCGGTTTCAGGCTCTTTAGCCCTCGGTTTTTTGATGAGACCCGTGAGCAACGCTTGGGACCGACAGGTCCGAAGCGTTCAGGGTCTCGGCTCGTGACCCATCCTCAAGCTTGCGAAAGCCCATGGCCACCGAACGATACAACGCGCCCGCACGCGAGAAGCACTGGCAGACGGTTTGGGAGGAGGGCGCGATCTTCCGCGCCTCCGACGACCGTTCGAAGCCGAAAAGCTATGTGCTCGAGATGTTTCCCTATCCGTCCGGGCGCATCCACATGGGGCACGTGCGCAATTACGCCATGGGCGACGTGGTGGCCCGCTTCAAGCGGGCCCAGGGCTTCAACGTGCTGCATCCCATGGGATGGGACGCCTTCGGCATGCCGGCCGAGAATGCCGCCATCGAGCGCAACACGCATCCGGCGACGTGGACCTATGCCAACATCGAGACGATGAAAGGGCAGCTCAAGTCTATGGGGCTGTCTCTCGACTGGAGCCGGGAGATCGCGACCTGCAGCCCGGATTACTACCGCCACCAGCAGACGCTGTTCCTGGACCTCTACAAAAAAGGCCTCGCCTACCGGAAATCCTCGCGCGTCAACTGGGATCCCGTCGATCACACGGTGCTCGCCAACGAGCAGGTCATCGACGGGCGCGGCTGGCGCTCGGGCGCGCTCGTCGAGCAACGCCAGCTCACGCAGTGGTTCTTCCGGATCACCGCCTACGCGGACGAGCTGCTCGACGCGCTCGGCACGCTCGACAAATGGCCGGAAAAAGTCCGCCTCATGCAGGCAAACTGGATCGGCCGCTCGGAGGGCATGCTGGTGCGCTGGGCGCTCGATCCCAAGACCGCGCCCAAGGGATATAACGAACTCGAGATCTACACGACGCGGCCGGATACGCTGTTCGGCGCCTCGTTCATGGCGATCGCGCCCGATCACCCGCTGGCCAAGGCCGCGGCCGAGACCAATCCGGAGCTGGCCGCCTTCTCCGAGGAGTGCCGGCGCATGGGCACCTCGGTCGCCGACCTCGAGAGCGCGGAGAAGCGCGGCTTCGACACCGGCATCCGCGCCGTGCATCCGTTCGATCCCGGTTGGACGGTGCCGGTCTACGTCGCCAACTTCATCCTCATGGACTACGGCACGGGTGCGATCTTCGGCTGCCCCTCGGGTGACCAGCGCGACCTCGATTTCGCGCGCGCCTACGGGCTGCCGGTGATCCCGGTGATCCTGCCGGCGGGCGCCAAGGCGGACGGGTTCACGGTCGGCGAGACGGCCGTCGACGGCGACGGCACGATGATCAACTCGCGTTTCCTCGACGGCCTTTCGACCAAGGACGCGTTCGAGGCGGCGGCGAAGACGCTCGAGGGCGAGACGCTCGGGGACAAACCCGTTGGCCGGCGCACGGTCAACTATCGGCTGCGCGACTGGGGCATCTCGCGGCAGCGCTACTGGGGCTGCCCGATCCCGGTCATCCATTGCGAGAGCTGCGGCATCGTGCCGGTGCCGGATCGGGATCTGCCCGTCCGGCTCCCCGACGATGCGACCTTCGACAAGCCCGGCAATCCGCTCGACCGGCATCCGACCTGGAAGCACGTCGCCTGTCCGACGTGCGGCCAGCGGGCACGGCGCGAGACGGACACTATGGACACGTTCGTCGACAGCTCCTGGTACTACGTGCGATTTACAGCGCCCGACGCGGAGAGCCCCGTCGACGCCGCGGCGGCGAACTACTGGCTGCCGGTCGATCAATACATCGGCGGGATCGAGCACGCGATCCTGCACCTCCTCTATTCGCGGTTCTTCTGTCGCGCCATCTCGGATACCGGACACGGCACCCAAACCCTGCGCGAGCCGTTTGCGGCCCTCTTCACGCAGGGCATGGTCACGCACGAGACCTATAAATCCGAGACGGGGGCGTGGCTCCTGCCGAGCGACGTGCGCGTCGAGGGCGATGGAGAGGCGCGCCACGCGGTCGAGATCACGACGGGCAAGCCCGCGGTCATCGGTTCCGTCGAGAAGATGTCGAAATCGAAGAAGAACCTCGTCGATCCCGACGACATCATCGCGGGCTGGGGCGCGGACTGCGCGCGCTGGTTCATGCTCTCGGACAGCCCGCCCGAGCGCGACGTGGTGTGGACGGAAGCCGGCATCCAGGGGGCGGGGCGCTTCATCCAGCGGGTCTGGCGGATGATCGACGAGCTTGCCGACAAGGCGGCCCCGGCCGGTCGAGCGCGACCGGCCCAGTTCACGCCCGCCGCGCTCGACCTGCGCCGCGCGGCCCATAAGGCTGCGCATGCCGTCGCCCAGAGCATCGAGGGGCTGCGTTTCAACGTGGCCGTCGCCCAGATCTATGAGTTCACCAACGTTCTTTCCGGGGCTTCGGCGAAATCCGGTGCCGCCGGCAAGACGAGCGAAGACTTTGCCTGGGCTCTGCGCGAGGCCGGCGAACTATTCGTACAGATGATCGGCCCCACGATGCCGCATCTCGCCGAGGAATGCTGGGCGCGGCTCGGATACAACACTTTGCTCGCCAATCAGCCCTGGCCGGCGGTGGAGGCCGGGTTGCTCGTTGACGATAAGATCACCATTGCCGTACAGGTGAATGGCAAGCGCCGCGACGAGCTTTTGATCGCGCGCGACGCCGCAGAAGACGAGATCAAGGCGGCGGCGCTCAAGCTCGAGCCGGTGGTGCGGGCGCTCGAGGGACGGCAGCCGAAAAAGATCATCGTGGTGCCGCAAAGGATTGTGAATGTCGTGGCCTAGAGCGGGAGACGCTCCGGGTCTTTGAAGGGGCCGGCGCTTCGGGGAGCGATCGCGGCGGCCGAGGGGCAGGCGGGAGCAATGCGTTCGAGCGTTGGGACACGGAACGCTTTTGGCCGGACGGCATCGCGGCTGGTGCTGGCTGCGGTTCTGGTCGCTCCCTTGCTCACGGCCTGCGGCAACGCCGGTTTCCGGCCGCTCTACGGCTCGGCCGGCATCGGCGCGCATGCCGACGAAAAGCTGGCCAAGATCTCGGTGGCGACCATCCCCGGCCGTGTCGGCCAGCAGATCCGCAACGAGCTGATCTTCCATGCCACCGGCGGCGGCGGCGAGGTGCAGCAGCCCGAGATGCGGCTCGAGGTTGCGATCCGCGAAAGCGTGACATCCACCCTGGTCCGCACCGACGGCGACGCGGGCAGCCAGGTGTTCAGCGTGGAAGCGAAATTCCAGCTCGTGCGCATCTCGGACAAGACGGTCGTGCTTTCAGGCACGAGCTATGGACGGGCGAGCTTCGAGCGCAACCCGTCGATCTTCTCCAACGTGCGTGCGCGCGAGGATGCGGAGAATCGCGCGGCCAAGGTCGTCGGCGAGGATATCAAGGCGCGGCTTTCCGCGTTCCTCGCGGGCACGGCCTAGCCTCATCATGACCTAGCTCTCATGGTTGCCGTCAAGGCGCATCAGGCCCAGGCGTTTCTCTCCTCACCCGATCCCAAGCTCAGGGCGGTGCTGTTCTTCGGCTCCGACGCCGGGCTCGCCGGCGAGCGTGCACAGGCGTTTGCAAAGGCCGCCGCCCTCCGCTCCGACCCGCCGGGCGAGCTGATTCGGCTCGACGAAGCCGATCTCGACGGCAATCCGGACCGGCTGGCGGTGGAGCTTGGCACCGTGCCGATGTTCGGTGGCCCGAAGGTCGTGCGTGTCGTGGCCGGCCGGCGCATCAATGCGGCCGCCCTGAAGCCGCTGATCGAGGGCGGCGCGCTCGAGGGGGTGCTGATCGTCGAAGCGGGCAATCTCAAGCCGGACGAGCCGCTGCGGGCCCTGTTCGAGAAATCGCCGCTGGCGGCGGCCGTCGCCTGCTACAGCGACGGCGCGCAGGATCTCGAGGCGCTGATCCGCGAGATGACGCGGGAGGCGCGCGTGACGATCTCGACGGACGCGCGGCAGGCGCTGGTCGACCGGCTCGGGGCCGACCGCGCGCTCTCGCGTGGCGAGATCGAGAAGCTCCTGCTCTATGCGGGGCCGGGAGCGGACATCGGCGTCGAGGACGTGGATGCGGTCGTCGGCGACGTGTCGGAGCTGGCGCTCGAGCGCGTCACCGCCGCGGCGGCGTCGGGCCAGGTCCAGCGCGCGGTGGCCGAGTGCGGCCGCGCCGTCGCCTCGGGTGAGAGCCCGCAGGCGATCATCGCCGCCATGCAACGCCATTTCCAGCGGCTGCACCGGGTGCGGAGCGCGGTCGACCGCGGCGGCTCGATCGAGGACGCCGTGCGCCAGATGCGCCCGCCCTTGCATTTCAAGCAGAAGGACGCGTTCGCGGCGCAGTGCCGGATCTGGACCACGCCGCGGCTCACCCAGGCGCTCGAGCGCATCTCGGGTGCGGCGAAGGCGGCGCGTCTCGCCGGCACGCTCGACGAAGCCATGGCGGAGCGGCTGGTGCTCGGGCTCGCGGGGATGGTCCGGTCCGCTGCGGGGCCGGGCCGCGGGCGGTGAGGGGATAGGACGGCTTCAGCCCATCGTTTCGTTGCGCAAGCAAGGGCCCGCTCTATAGTGCGCGGCTGACATTCGAGGCGAGGGGGGAGACCGGATCATGCCTGGCACTTTCGATGTGGTCGCGATCGGCAACGCGATCGTCGACATCATCGGCCGCTGCGACGACAGCTTCCTCGACCGTCACCGGGCGCCCAAAGGGCACATGCGCCTCGTCGATCCGGAGACGATCGGCGCCATCTACAGGGACATGGGTCCCGGAATCGAGATTTCGGGCGGCTCGGCGGCAAATACCGTGGTCGGGGTGGCGTCGCTCGGCGGGCGGGCGGCTTTCATCGGCAAGGTTGCCGAGGATGAGTTCGGCCGCATTTTCCGCCATGACATCGGCGCCGCGGACGTCTCCTTCAAGACGCCGGCGGTGGTCGACGGACGTCGCGCCACCTCGCGCTCGCTGATCCTGGTGACGCCAGACGGGCAGCGGACCATGAACACGTTCCTTGGCATCAGCACGGATCTCGACCAGGGCGAGGTCGACCCGGAGGTCATCAAGGCGTCCAGCATCGTCTACCTCGAAGGCTATCTGTTCGACCGGGACGAGGCGAAGGAGGCGTTTCGCCAGGCGGTCGAGATCGCCAACGCCGCCGGGCGGCGCGTGGCGCTGACGCTCTCCGATTCCTTCTGCGTCAGCCGCCACCGGGCGGAGTTCCTGGCCCTGATCCGCTCGGGCATCGCCATCCTGTTCGCCAACGAAAGCGAGATCCTGTCGCTCTACGAGACCAGCCGGTTCGACGAGGCCGTGAAGAATGTGGCGCGCGATACGCGCCTCGCCGTGCTGACGAGGAGCGAGAAGGGATCGGTCATCGTCTCGGAGGGACAGACGATCGAGATCGCGCCCGAGGCGGTGCACAAGGTGGTTGATACCACCGGGGCGGGCGACCTCTATGCCGCGGGTTTTCTGTTCGGGCTCGCGCGGGGGTTCTCTCTCAAGTCGGCGGGCCAACTCGGAAGCTTCGCGGCGGCGGAGATCATCAGCCAGGTGGGCGCCCGGCCGGAGGTGAAGCTCGCTCATCTCGCCCGGATGCGCGGCCTCATCGGCTGACCGCGGCTCTCGGACCGGGGGAGCGGAGATTTCGGCGCGAGGCCGACCGCATGTGCTCGTCCGACATCGTTTGTTCTCCCGACATACAAGGCGAGGACTCATTTTCGCAACAACTCTCAACCCGACTGCACTTCCTGTTGGGTTTGCTCGTTTTTTGTCCTTGGCAAACGAGGGCGAACGTCGTCAAGATTCCTGCAATCGAATCGTGATGAATGGACTCCGGTCATGTCTTCCGACCCTACCCGGCGCGGCCGGCCCAGAGGCAGCGGCCTCGACGACCGGGTTCAGCTTCGCCGTATCGCCGCGCTCCTGGAAGCCGATCCGTCCCTCAAGCCGACAACGGCCATCAAGGCGATCGGCGTCTGCGATCCCTCGACGATCCGAAGGCTGAGGGACAAGCTCAAGACCGGTCATTCCGGCGGGCTGGCGCAGACCGGCTTGCCGTTGCCACCGGTCCGGGAGCGGCCGACCGAGCTGCTCGAGGCCAGCGGAGTTGAGGTCGCGGTGCGTCCGGCGCAGATGGCGGGCGAGGCCGCGGCCAGCTCGACCGGCGCCGGGTTGGCGGAAGCGGATCCGCATCACGTGTCATGGTTTGCGAACTGGTTTGCGTTCGGGCTCATCGCGGTCTCGTCGACCGTGGAAGCCCAATTGGCCGTCATGGACGATTTCCTTCGCGTCCCCCAAGTGACTTCGGCGTTGCGTCACCAGCTCCTCGTCAACGAGCTGGCCAAAGCGTTCTGTCCCGGGCGTACGGACGTCCGGTCCACTCTCCACTGACATTGCCCAGACGAGCACTCTCTTCAGGCCGCATCCCAAGCGGCCTTTTTTCATGCCTGATCGCGGCTGTTTCGGAGACGCGGCGTGACCTCTGCATGGAGACGTCGGTCTGTGAGGCCCTGGATGGCCGCCTCGTCGTGGCGAAGCCGCGCTCCGCGTGGGTGGCGAAGCCGCGCTCCGCGCAGACCGGCGGCCATGGTGTGGGGAGCGGACGCAGGCGATGGGCGGTTACCGCTCCGGCAAGACCGTCGGGATCTCAGACGGCGACGGATCCGCCGGTCTCCTTCCCTACGCCTCGGCCCAGTCGGCGAGACGGCCGAGGAAGGCGAGGCAGCGCTCGATCTCGCTGATCGCGATCCATTCGTCGGCCGTATGAGCCTGAGCGATGTCACCGGGGCCGCAGACGACCGAAGGGATGTGAGCGGCCTGAAAAAGCCCCGCCTCCGTCGCATAGGACACGGCGCTGGTTGCGTTTCCGCCGGCGAGCTTCAGCGCCAGCGCCACGATGTCGGAGGCGGCATCGGCGGCGAAGGGCGGCACCTGGTTGGCGCGGCGGATGGAGATGGCTGCTTCGGGCGCAATGGCCTGCATGGCGGGCAGGCACTCCGATTGCGCGAAGGTGACTAAGCAATGCTCGATCGCGTCGATATCGAGACCGGGCATGGCGCGGATGTCGAACACGAAGCGGCACGAGGCGGGCACGATATTGGTCGCGATGCCGCCTTCGATCTCGGTGACCTGCAGGGTCGGGTAAGGCGGGGTGAAGCGCGGATCGGGCGGCAGGGTCTGGAGCTCGCGCTCGATCTCGCCCAAGGCGCCGATGAGGCGGGCTGCGACCGCCACCGCATTGACGCCGAGGTGGGCCATGCTCGAATGCGCGGCGCGGCCCGTGACCTCGACGATCCAGCGTACGGGGCCCTTGTGGGCGTCGACCACGATCATCGACGTCGGCTCGCCGACGATCACCGCGCGCGGCTTCGGAAGACGGTCGCCGAGCTCTGCAATCATCGGGCGCACGCCGGTGCAGCCGACCTCCTCGTCGTAGGAGAAGAGCAGGTGGAGCGGCACCTTCAGGCGGCGGCGCTTGAACTCCGGCACCATGGCGAGCACGCAGGCGAGATAGCCTTTCATATCGGCCGTGCCGCGGCCGTAGAGACGGCCGCCCTCTTCGCGGAGCACGAAGGGATCGCTGGTCCAGGCGGCGGGGTCGGCGGGAACGACGTCCGTATGCCCCGAAAGGCCGAGGCCCGGCACGTCGTCGGGGCCGATCGAGGCGAACAGCGACGCTTTCTCGCCGTCCTCGGTCGGGATCAGATGCGCGGCCACGCCTCTCTCCGCGAGGTAGGCTTCGATGAAACTCTGCAACGCGCGGTTGGACTTGTGGCTCGTCGTATCGAAGGCGACGAGGCGTGCGAGGAGATCGATTGCGGATCGGGTTTGCGGAGACGGCATGGCGGTCAGTTCACGCTGCGCGTGGCGTAGGGGCTGTCGAGCGAGAACGCGGGGATCGCCACATCGAAGAGCTGCCCCGCCTCGTCTGTCATCTGATAGCTGCCGACCATGATGCCCGAGGGCGTCGAGAGCGGGCAGCCGGAGGAGTACGTGAACGACTGGCCCGGCGGAATGACGGGGGTCTGTCCGACGACGCCGGGGCCCCGCACCTCGTCGGTCCGGCCGTTGGCATCGGTGATGCGCCAGATGCGGCTCTTGAGCTGCACCGTGCGCGTGCTCTCGTTGGCGATCTCGATCGTGTAGACCCAGAAAAAGTAGCTCTCGTCGGGCGTGGACTGCTCATCCGAGTATTCGGGGGTGACACGGATGCGGATGCCGCTGGTCACCTGCTCGTATGGGGTTTCGTCGCTCACGTGAGGATCCGTCTCTGGTTTCCGCGAGCATTACTAGGGGGTCGCGCGCCAGCGTCAATGTCTTTGGGCGGCGGCGCGGGCCCAGGACGGGGCGGTTTGCCCGGCGCCCTTCGCTCGCCGGTGGGGGGCAGTGCCAGCCTGTGACGTGCCAGGACCGGACCTCGACCTGCGTCGGGGTGACGTCGAGCGCGGGCCGACTGCGTGTCACACATGATCCGCCGTGCAGGCGGGAGAGGGAGCTCAGCCCGCGCGGGCGGCTGCCACCGCGGCCTCGAGGTCGGCGAGCAGGTCGTTCTGATCCTCGAGGCCGACGGAGAGGCGCAGCATGCCGTCGGTGATGCCGAGCTCGGCGCGGGCCTCGGGGCCGATGCGGAAATGGGTGGTCGTCGGCGGATGGGTGATGATGCTTTTCGCATCCCCCAGGTTGTTGGAGATCTTCACGATCCGGAGCGCGTTCTGGAGACGGAACGCCGCCTCCTTGCCGCCTTCGACCTCGAAGGCGATCATCTGCCCGCCGCCGGTCATCTGCTTTCTGGCGATGGCCGCCTGGGGATGGTCGGGGCGCCCGCAGTAGATGACGCGCGAGACGCCCTTCATGTCCGCAAGCGCGTCGGCGATGACGGCGGCGCTGGCGCTCTGCGCCTTCACCCGGATCGGCAGCGTCTCGAGGCCCTTCAGCATGACCCAGGCGTTGAACGGGCTCATGGACGGGCCGGTCTGGCGGATGAAGTCCTGCAGGTGATCGGTCAGGAACCTCTCGCTGCAGAGCACCGCGCCGCCGAGGCAGCGGCCCTGGCCGTCGACGTGCTTGGTCGCCGAATAGACCACGACGTCGGCGCCGTGGGCGAGGGGGCGCTGCAGCATGGGCGTTGCGAACACGTTGTCGACCACGGTGATGATGCCGTTCTCCTTGCCGAGCGCGGAGACGGCGCCGATGTCGACGAGGTCGAGCGTGGGGTTGGCCGGCGTCTCGAAGAAGAACGCCTTCGTGTTGGGGCGGACGGCGGCTTTCCAGTTGTCGATGTCGCGGCCGTCGATCAGCGACATGGCGATGCCGAAGCGCGGGCACAGGGTTTCGACGATGTATCGGCAGGAGCCGAACATGGCGCGCGCGGCGACGATGTGGTCGCCGGCCTTCAGGACCGACAACAGGCTCGCGGTGACGGCGGCCATGCCGGTGGCGGCGGCGCGGGCCACCTCGGCGCCTTCCAGAAGGCGCATGCGCTCCTCGAACATGGCAACCGTCGGGTTGGCGAAGCGCGAATACTGGAAACCCGGATCCTCGTTCTTGAACCGTGCTTCCGCCTGCTCGGCGGACTTGTAGACGAAGCCCTGGGTCAGGAAGAGGGCTTCGGAGGCCTCGCCGAACTGGGAGCGCAGCACGCCGCCGTGAACGAGCTGCGTCTCGGGGCTCCAGCTCGCGGGGTCGTCGGAGATCGTCTTCTTGTCTGCGGTCATGGGGGCGTCCTTCGCGTGCGCGGCCCGTCACAGGGCACAAATAAACCCGGTTGTCCTCCCCGCTTCCCTGTGCCAGGGCGGACCTCGAACCGGGTCACGCGCATCAGCCCCTCTTTAGCGAGTTGTTTAACGTGGCTGCAAGCCGGCCGGCCAAATCACCACGCCGCCCGGGATCTTGCGATCACGATGCGGGATAAGGCCCGATTAGCCCTTCCGGGCTCTTGGCGTCAAGGGGCGCTTGCGGTTACTGGGTCTCAAGCGAGCGGGCGGAGGAGTTAACGCGATGGCTCAACCCTCTAGAATTGCAGCATCCGACGGGGAGGCGCTCATCGGAGCCGCGGCACCCGACGGCATCCTGCCCGTGCAGGCCATCCGTGTGCTGGTTTCGGCGGGCGCCCTCAAGGCGGCGGAGCCGCTCGAAGCCGACCAGCTGCAGCCTGCGAGCGTCGACCTCAGGCTCGGCGCCCGTGCCTACCGCGTGCGCGCGAGCTTTCTGCCGGGTCCCGGCGGGAGGGTCGCGGACCGGCTCGAGGCGCTCAAGCTGCATACGCTCGACCTCGCGGACGGCGCGGTGCTCGAGACCGGGTGCGTGTACGTGGTGCCGCTCATCGAAAGCCTCGCCCTGCCGCAGGCCATCGCCGCATCCGCCAATCCCAAGAGCTCGACGGGCAGGCTCGACGTGTTCACGCGCGTCATCGCCGACGGCGTATCGGCGTTTGATCTCGTTCCGGCGGGCTATGCGGGGCCGCTCTATGCCGAAATCTGTCCGCAGACCTTCCCGATCATCGTGCGCAAGGGCTCGAAGCTCTCGCAGCTCCGTTTCCGGCACGGCCATCCGCGCGAGACGGACGAGGGGCTCCTGAAGCTCCAGGAACGCGAGACGCTGGTCTCGGGGGCCAGCGCGGACATTCACGACGGCATCGCGCTGTCGGTTGATCTGGCGGGCGACGCCTCGGGTCTCGTCGGCTATCGCGCGCGGCGGCATACGGGCGTCGTCGACGTCGACGTGAAGGGGGCGTGCGCGATCGCGGACTATTGGGAGCCGGTGGTTGCCGACGCGCGGCGCCTGATCCTCGATCCCGACCAGTTCTATATCCTGGCCTCGAAGGAAGCCGTGCACATCCCGCCGACGCATGCCGCCGAGATGATGCCGTTCAACCCGCTGGTCGGCGAGTTCCGCGTGCATTACGCGGGTTTCATGGATCCGGGCTTCGGGCATCGGGCGGCGGGCGGAGCGGGCTCGCGCGTGGTCTTGGAAGTGCGCTCGCACACCGTGCCGTTCATCCTCGAGGACGGCCAGATCATCGGGCGGCTCGTCTACGAGCGCATGATGGACGTGCCCGAGACGCTCTACGGCCGCGACCTCGGCAGCCACTATCAGGCGCAGGGGCTTAAGCTCAGCAAGCATTTCCGGTAGGGCGCGGTCGCTTCCTCGCGGCGTGCGATGCGGCTCGGTGTCTGGATCCCGGCCTTCGCCGGGATGACGATGATGCCGGACGGGCGCTTGGAAACCTATGACGTCACCCCGACGGAGGTCGGGGTCCAGACACGTCGAAGACTGGCGCTCTGTCTCTCCACCGCTGTCGGCGTCCGAGCATTCGAGCGGCTTTGCTGCCTATCGCCCGGCGCTCTGTCACTCTTGCGGAGGGGCCTCATCGGGCGTTGAAATAGTCCGCGAGGAAGCGCTGGTAGATGGCGGTGAGCCGCTCGAGGTCGGCGACGGGCACGTGCTCGTCGACGGCGTGGATGGTCGCGTTGACGAGGCCGAACTCGACGACCGGGCAAAGGTCCTTGATGAAGCGCGCGTCCGAGGTGCCGCCGCCGGTCGAGAGGGCCGGCGTGCGGCCGGTCTCCGCCTTGATCGCCGCGGCGAGGGTGTCGACGAGCACGCCGGGCCGGGTCAGGAACACGTCTCCGGTTCCGGAGAATTCGAGATCGTAGACGGCCTTGATCGTCGCGGCGGCGGCCGCGCATTCAGCCCGCACCCAGGCTTCGATGGTCGGGCGGCGCCAAGTGTCGTTGTAGCGGATGTTGAAGGTGGCGCGGGCTTCGGCGGGGATGACGTTCGCGGCCCGGTTCGGCACAGACAGCACCGTCACCTGCAGGTTCGACGGCTCGAAGTCGGGCGTGCCGCGGTCGATCTCGGCGGCGGAGAGGCGGTCGAGGATGCGCGCCAGCTTGGGGATCGGGTTGTCCGCCTTCTGCGGGTAGGCGGCGTGGCCCTGGCGGCCGTGCACGACGATCTCGGCGGTGAGCGAGCCGCGGCGGCCGATCTTGATCTCGTCGCCGAGCGCGTTCGGGTTCGACGGCTCGCCGACGAGGCAGGCGTCCGGCCTCTCGCCGCGCGCTTTCATCCAGTCGAGCACCTTCACGGTGCCGTTGATGGAGGGGCCTTCCTCGTCGCCCGTGATGAGGAGAGAGATGGAGCCGTTGCGGGGGCCTCCCGCGAGATGGCGCAACAGGGCGGCGACGAAGCAGGCGACGGCGCCCTTCATGTCGCCGGCGCCGCGCCCGTAGAGAACGCCGCTGCGGATCTCGCCCGCGAAGGGCGGCACGGTCCAGGCCGCGAGATCGCCCGGCGGGACGACGTCGGTGTGGCCGGCGAAGCAGAGGTGCGGCGCCGCCGTGCCGAACCGGGCATAGAGGTTCTCGACGTCGGGCGTGCCGGGCTCGGTGAAGGTCAGGCGACGACAGGTGAAGCCCGCGGGCGCGAGCAGGCTTTCGAGCAGCCTCAGCGCGCCGCCCTCGGAGGGGGTCACGCTTTCGCAGCGGACGAGCGCCTGCGTCAGGGCGACGGGATCTTGCGGGTCGAGGGTCATGAGGCCGATTGTCAGGGGTGGCGCGGCGTTGGCGAACCTAAAGGGTGTCCGTGTCGGAGGGAAGCGCGGCCTTGGGCCGAGGCTAGCGTTTGTGCGTCCGCAAGAGACGTGTCTGGGTCCCGGCCTGCGCCGGGATGAGTGTGTGTGTGGAGGGCGCCGGTTGTCCAAATTCGACGCCACTCCGGCGTCACGGCGTAGCCATGCTCCGCATGGATGGGGAGGCCGGACGCGATTTCAATCGCGTCCGGTAAGGGGGCGCCACGCCGGTTCGCGCCGATGTCCAGCACCGGAGCGGCCACCTGGCCGAGGGGTCCCGTCCTCAGTCGCGCAGGAGGTCGTTGATGGAGGTCTTCGAGCGCGTCTTCTCGTCGACGCGCTTGACGATGACGGCGCAGTAGAGGTTCGGGCCCGGCTCGCCGCTCGGCAGCGGCTTGCCGGGCATGGTGCCGGAGACGATGACGGAGTACGGCGGCACGCGGCCGAAGTGCTTCTCGCCGGTCGCCCGGTCGATGATGGTGGTCGAGGCGCCGAGGTAGACGCCCATGGAGAGGACCGAGCCCTCGCCGACGATCACGCCCTCGGCCACCTCGGCGCGGGCGCCGATGAAGCAGTTGTCCTCGATGATGACGGGGCCGGCCTGGAGCGGCTCCAGCACGCCGCCGATGCCGGCGCCGCCCGAGATGTGGCAGTTCTTGCCGATCTGGGCACACGAGCCGACGGTGGCCCAGGTGTCAACCATGGTGCCGCTCTCGACGCGGGCACCGAGGTTCACGAACGAGGGAAGCAGAACGGCGCCGGGGGCGATGTAGGCCGAGCGGCGGACGACGGCACCCGGAAGCACGCGGAAGCCGCCCTTTTTGAAGTCCTCGGCGGTCCAGCCCGCGAACTTGGGGGGCACCTTGTCCCAGAAAAAGGAGCCTGCCGGGCCGCCCGAGATGAGGTCCATGTCGGAAAGGCGGAACGAGAGGAGCACGGCCTTCTTCAGCCACTGGTTGACGGTCCATTCGCCGTTCGTCTTCTCGGCGACGCGGGCGTCGCCCCGGTCCAGAAGGTCGAGCGCGGCCTCGACCGCCTCGCGCACGGCGCCCTTGGTCGCCGGGGTCACGCTGTCCCGGGCGTCCCAGGCCGTTTCGATGGTCGTCTGAAGGTCGCTCATGCTCGGTCTCGCCCTCTTGCTCGCCTGGGCGTTCATGGCCGGACATGCGGGGAGCTGTCAATGCTTGGCCTCCCCCCGGCCGGGATCCTCTCTCCGCGGGACGGCGCGGCCGGCGCGAAAGGCAAACCTCGCGTTAACGCGCCTCATCTAACCTGACCGAATAACCTGACCGAAGTCATTGCGCGGGCCCCGCCGGGGGATAGGCGCGCATCGGTTCCGTAATGCGTAGGGAGGTCGCCATGGCGAGACCCCAGGATCTCGGGGTGACGGGCAACGTCGTGACGGGCGGGCCCTGGGCCACACGCGATGCGTATATCGCCGAGACGGCCGTCGCCCTCGACCGGCTCGCGGCCAAGCTCGAGCGGCTCGAGCGGCGGGAGGAAGCCCTCGCCAAGCGTGTCGAGGAGCTGACCGATCACGCCCATCAGGCGACGCGCTTTCAGGCGCTCGCGGAAAGCCTCAGAAACGCGCGAGACTACAAGCTCGATGAAGTGTTCCGCATGGTGCGCGACGTGCGCGGCCGCGTCGATGCCATGGAAGGCCCGCGGGCGGCGTTCAACACACTCACCCACAAGACGTTCGCCTCCGTCGACCGTACGCTCGCGGAGCTTTCGGCGGAGCGGGCGGAGACGGGCTTCGGCTCGCTACAGCCGAGCGGCCTGATGGTGGGCTTTCTCGCGGCGGTGGCGCTCGCCTCGCTCGCCGGCGTCGTTTTTTTCTAAAGCCCTTCAGTTGGATGCGGCCGGCTTTGCCATCGCGCCGGTGATCAGGGCCTTGGCGTCGGCGGTGTCCCATTCGGCGGGGCCCGGCAGGCGGCCGATCTCGCGGCCTTGCGCATCGATCAGGATCGTGGTCGGCATGCCGACGGCCTTCAACGCCGAGCCGGCGCGCGTCGTGGGATCGGCGTAGAGCTTGAGCGACGTCACGCCGATGCTGTCGAGGAACTTGCGCGCCGCCTCGCGGCCCGTGCGGTCGACGGCGAGCGCGACGACCTCGAAGGTCTCGGAGCCGAGCTCCCGTTGCAGCCGGTCGAGGGAGGGCATCTCCTCGCGGCAGGGCGCGCACCACGTCGCCCACAGGTTCAGAAGGACGGTCTTGCCGCGGAAGTCCTGGAGCGTTCGCGGGGCGTCCGTCTCGTCGATGAAATGAACGTCGGCGAGCGGCTCGGGCGTCTTTTTGAAGACGAAGGCCGGCAGGCCGGGCGCGCGGCGCCGTCCGTCCGCGGACTCCTTGGCAGGGGCCGCGGGAGCCTCGGACACGCCGGTGTTGTCAGGGCGGCCAAGCGTGCCGTATACCGCCGCAAAGCCGACAAGAGCCGCACCTGCGGCCAGGGCAATGACGGCCGTCGTGCTCGTTCTGGGTGCGCCGGACGGGTTTTTCTTTTTGCTCATCGCTCAGTGCTTCCGTTCCCTGGGTCTTGCGGAGGGCCCGTTCCGTGACAGAGAAAAGCGCCAACAAGATGTGGGGCGGTCGCTTCGCCGCCTCGCCCGCCGAGATCATGGAGGAGATAAATGTCTCGGTCTCCTTCGACAAGGCGCTCGCGCCGCAGGATATCCGCGGCTCCAAGGCGCATGCGGCGATGCTCGGCGAAACGGGGATCATCACCAAGAGCGACACGCGGGAGATCCTGAGGGGTCTCGACCAGGTGGCGGCCGAGATCGCCGAGGGGAGCTTCACATTCTCGCGCGCGCTCGAGGACGTGCACATGAACGTCGAAAGCCGGCTCAAGGAGCTGATCGGCACGCCAGCCGGGCGGCTGCACACGGCGCGCTCGCGCAACGACCAGGTGGCGACCGACTTCCGGCTGTTCGTGCGTGACGCGGCCGACGGGATCATCGCCGCCATCGGCGCCCTGCAGGCGGCGCTGGTCGGCAAGGCGGACGCGCATGCGGCGACCGTCATGCCCGGCTTCACGCATCTGCAACCGGCCCAGCCGGTCACGTTCGGCCACCATCTGCTCGCCTATGTCGAAATGCTGGGCCGCGATCGCGGCCGGTTCACGGACGCCCGGCGGCGGCTCAACGAGTGCCCGCTCGGCTCGGCGGCGCTCGCCGGGACCTCGTTCCCGATCGACCGGCAGAAGACCGCCGAGGTGCTTGGCTTCGACCGGCCGATGGCGAACTCGCTCGACGGCGTGGCCGACCGCGACTTCGCGCTCGAGGTGCTGGCGGCGGCCTCCATCACGGCGGTGCATCTCTCGCGCTTCGCCGAGGAGATCGTGCTGTGGATGACGCCGCAGTTCGGCTTCATCCGGCTTTCGGACCGGTTCACGACCGGCTCGTCGATCATGCCGCAGAAGCGGAACCCGGATGCGGCTGAGCTGGTGCGCGCCAAGGTCGGGCGCATCGCGGCGGCGTTCCACAGCCTCCTCATGGTGATGAAGGGGCTGCCGCTCGCCTATTCCAAGGACATGCAGGAGGACAAGGAGGCGACCTTCGACGCGCTGGCCTCGCTCCGCCTCGCGCTCGCCGCCATGGCGGGCATGGTCGGCGACCTCGAGCCGGTCAAGGAGGCGATGCGGGCCGCGGCCGGACGTGGGTATTCGACGGCGACCGATCTCGCCGACTGGCTGGTGCGGGAGCTCAAGATGCCGTTTCGCGAGGCCCATCACGTGACGGGCGCCATCGTCAAGGCCGCCGAGGAGGGGGGGCTCGAGCTCGAGGCCGTGCCGCTCGACGTCATGCAGGCCATCGAGCCGCGCATATCGAACGGCGTTTACTCTGTCCTTTCGGTGGAGAACTCGGTAAGGTCGCGCCGCAGCTATGGGGGAACTTCGCCACAGAACGTCGCGAAAATGGCGCGCGCCTGGGCGCGGCGCTTGGAAAAGGAGGCGGCGGGGCGCTAAAATCTGCCCGGTTTCCTTGCTAACCGCCGGATGTGCCGCGGTTCCTTTGAGCTGGTCGCAGGGTCCCTTGAGCTGGTCGCAGGGTCCCTTGAGCTGGTCGCAATTGGGCTTGATCGAAATGACGCGTTTTGCTTGCGCTGCCCTGGCTGCTTCCGCGCTGGCGTTCACGCTCGCGGGCTGCGGCGTGCGCGGCGGCCTCGAGGCGCCGCCCGAGGCCAAGGCGCAGACCACGGCGGATGCCCAGTCCGGCGAGGGCAAGCCCGAGGGGGCGGCGCCGAAGCCGCACAAGCCCTTCATTCTCGACGGCCTGGTGCGCTAGCCTTCAACCCGAATTCGGCGGGCGTCGCGGCGTTTCTCCCGCTGAAACCTCCGTTTTTGGTTTGACGCGCTTTTTTAACGCGATGTGGTGTCCACTTCGCGTGAAAACGCTCTATAGGTGCGTCGCCGCCGGCGTCGGCCGGTGATTTCCTGTCTCTCAGGCGCCTCTCCCATGCATCACTTCGCTTACCAGGACGGCGTGCTTCACGCCGAGCATGTCAGCCTCCCGCAGATCGCCGCCGAAATCGGGACGCCGTTCTACTGCTATTCGACGGCCACGCTCGTGCGCCACTATCGCGTGCTGGCCGAAGCGTTCACCGGTCAGAACGCGGTCATCTGCTTCGCGGTCAAGGCCAACTCCAACCAGGCGGTGCTGGCGACGATGGCACGCGCGGGGGCGGGCATGGACGTCGTCTCGGAGGGTGAGCTCCGGCGCGCGCGGGCGGCGGGTACCCCGGCCGACCGGATCATCTTCGCCGGCGTCGGGAAATCGCGCGAGGAGATGGCTTATGCCCTTCGCGAGGGCATCTTCAGCTTCAATGTCGAGAGCAAGCCGGAGCTGCGGGCGTTGTCCGAGGTGGCCCAGGGGCTCGGGGTCACGGCGCGCGTCGCGCTGCGCGTCAACCCGGACGTCGATGCCAAGACGCACGCCAAGATCTCGACCGGCAAAAGCGAGAACAAGTTCGGCATCCCCTACCTCGAGGCGCCGCGGCTCTATGCGGAGGCGCGGACGCTTCCGGGGCTCGACGTCTCCGGCATTCATATGCACATCGGCAGCCAGATCACGGATCTGGCTCCGTTTCGCGACGCGTTCCGGCTGATGCGCGATCTGACGCTCGAGCTCCGGCGGGCGGGCTCGCCGATCCACCATCTCGACATCGGCGGCGGGCTCGGCGTCCCCTACCGCGACGCGGACGCGGCTCCGCCGCATCCCGACGCCTATGCCGCGCTGGTCAAGGCGGCCCTCGGCGATCTCGAGGCTCGCATCTATCTCGAGCCCGGGCGCATGATCGTCGGCAACGCGGGTATTCTCGTCACGCGGGTTCTCTATGCCAAGGCGGGCGCGGGAAAGCGGTTCACGATCGTCGATGCGGCGATGAACGACCTTCTGCGCCCCACGCTGTACGAGGCCTATCACGAGGTCTGGCCGGTGCGCGAAGAGCGCCTTTCGGGGCCGCACACGCTCCAGGACATCGTCGGCCCGGTGTGCGAGACCGGAGATTACCTGGCGCTCGAGCGCGATTTGCCCGCATTCGAGCCCTCGGATCTCATGGCGGTGATGACGGCGGGCGCCTACGGCGCGGTGATGTCATCGACCTACAACACACGCCGCCTCGTGCCGGAGGTGCTCGTCGACGGCACCGCCTATGCCGTGGTGCGGCCCCGGCCCTCCTACGACGACCTGATCGGTCTCGACCGCCTGCCGCCGTGGCTGAGGCCGGAGACCTAGCCTCACGCCTCATCTCCCCCCAAAGCAGCCGATCTGCCCGTTTTGGGGCTGTTTGCGCGTCGATCGGATCCGGCCAGGGTTTGTCAACGTTAGCGGTTTGTAATGAACCGGCCTCCGGGCCCATGCTAGGTTTGGCGTCATGGAGTTGGATCAGGGGCCGCGCGCGGCCGATCGTTCGTTCGAGCGCAAAGTCCGGCGCGCCCGCATGGCGGTCGTGTTCGAGCAGGTGTGGCTCAGGCTATGGCTGGCGCTTGCCGTCGTTGCCGTCTTCCTCCTCGTCTCCTACGCGGGCGTGTGGCCCCGGCTGCCGCTGCCGGCGCATCTGCTGCTGCTCGGCCTCTTCGGCCTGGCGCTGGCCGCCGCGCTTTTCTCCTTCTCGCGCGTGTCCTGGCCCACCCGCGAGGACGCCATCCGGCGCATCGAGCGCGTGTCCGGCGTGCCGCATCGGCCCGCGACCTCCTACGAGGATACGCTGAGCGCGCCGTCCCCGGACCCTCAGACGCAGGCGATCTGGCAGGCGCATCGGGCGCGCATGGCGGCGTTGCTCGGCAAGCTCAGGTCCGGGAAGCCGCGGCCGCGCACGGACCGCTTCGATCCCTTCGCTCTGCGCGCCGCGTTGCTGCTCGCTCTCGTGGGTCTCACCGGTCTTCTCGGCGACCGTGTCGGCGAGCGCGTGCGCGATGCGTTCACGTTGGCCGCGTCGCCCGCCGAGACGCAGGCGCGGCTCGATGCCTGGCTGACGCCGCCCGCCTACACGGGGCGGGCGCCGGTCATGCTGGCGGATGGGGCCGGGGGCATGCGCACGCCGCCGGCCGCGGCCGATGCGGACGGCAAGGCGCGGCTGCCCGAGGTTCCTGCGCGCAGCACCCTCATCGTGCGCGTCGGCGGCATGGGATCGACGCCGCTCGTTGTCGAGGTGCAGCCGACGCTCGCCAAAGGTGAGACGGCCGCTGCCGAGCGCATCGAGGCCGAGCCCGAGAGCGGTGCCGGCGACCTCAAGGAGGTCCGCACCGAGATGACGCGCTCGGCGCGGGTGCGCGCGCTCGCCGGCGGATCGGAGCTTGCCGCCTGGGACATCGTGGTGATTCCCGACCAGCTTCCTACGATCTCGCTCTCGCGGCCGCCCGAGCTCACGCCGCGCGGCTCTCTCAAGCTCACCTACAGCGTCGCGGACGACTACGGCGTGGCCTCCGCCGGCGTGAAGCTCAAGAAGCTTCCAGATCCGCCCCGCGATCCCAAGAAGGCGTGGGCACAGCCCGAGCCGCCGCGCGGCCCCCGTGCACCGCTGCTGCGCCCGCCCAAGCTCGAGCTGCGCTTGCCGCGTCCCAACGCGACCTCGGCAGAGGCGCACACCTACTTCGAGATGGCCTCCCATCCCTGGGCCGGCCGGAAGGTCGTCATGACGCTCGAGGCGAAGGATGTCGCGGGACAGATCGGGCAAAGCCCGGGCTTCGAGATGATCCTGCCTGAGCGCCAGTTCGCCCAGCCGCTGGCGCGCGCCATCATTGAGCAGCGCAAGAAGCTCATGGAGGACAGCCGCTACCGCCCGACGGTCGTGCTTGCGCTCGATGCGCTGACGCTCGAGCCCGAGGGTTTCATCGACGATGCGCGCGTGTATCTGGGTCTCAGGACGGCGCGCTACCGGCTCGTCAGCGACCGGTCGCGGGCGGGCACGAAAAGCGTCGTGGACCAGCTCTGGCAGATCGCGCTCAGGATCGAGGACGGGGACCTGTCGGATGCCGAGCGTGCGCTCAAGGACGCGCAGGACAAGCTCGCCAAAGCGCTTGAGAACGGCGCATCCGAGGAAGAGATCAAGCAACTGATGCAGGAGCTGCGTCAGGCGTTGAACGAGTTCATGAAGCAGCTCGCGCAGGAAAACCAGGAGGGAGAGCCTCAGGACGGCCAGAACCCGGACCAGCAGTCGCTCGCCCAGGACGACCTCGAGCGCATGATGCGCAATCTCGAGGAGATGGCGAAAAGCGGCGCGCGCGAGCAGGCGCAGCAGCTTCTTTCCGAAATGCAGGATCTCATGGAGCGCCTCCAGGCGGGCCGCCAGGACCAGGACCAGGCGCAGAGAACCCGCGAGACGATGAAGATGATGGAAGAGCTGGGCAACATGGTCGGCGACCAGCAGCAGCTCATGGATGAAACCTTCCGCGAGCAGCGCGCGCAGGAGGACAGCGGACAGCAGAGCGGCCAGGAGCCGCCGCCCGGTGCGAAGGGCATGGCGGGCGACGGCGAGCCGGGTGACGCCGGCGCTCCGCCCGGACAATCGGATCGGGCGCAGCGCGGGCGTGGCCAGGGCGGCGGTCAAGGCGAGGGTCAGCAGGGGCGCGGCGATCAGCTCGGCCAGGGCCAGGGGCGGCGCGGGCTCGACGACCTCACGCAGCGCCAGCGCGCGCTCAAGGACCGGCTCGGGCAACTGCAGAAGCAGATGCACGAGAAGGGCGGCGCCTCGAGCCAACAGCTTCAGGATGCCGAGGGCGCCATGCATGGCGCCGAAGAGGCGCTCGAGCGCGGCGATCTCGCAGAGGCAACCGAGCAGCAGGGCCGTGCGCTCGACCAGATGCGTCAGGGTGCGCAGAACATGGCGCAGGAAATGATGCGGAACATGCCGCAGCGCTATGGCCAGTCTGGCAATACGCCGCGCGATCCGCTCGGACGTCCGCAGCGCACGCAGGGGCCGGACCTCGGCACGTCGGTCAAGGTGCCCGATCAGATCGATGTGCAGCGGGCGCGCGAGATCCTGGAGGAGCTGCGTCGGAGGCTCGGTGAGGCAACGCGCGCGCCGGTTGAGCTCGATTACTTGGAGCGGCTGCTGCGGCGCTTCTGAGGCCTTGCTTCCTTCAGTCCGTCAACGGCGTTGACGCGTGCGTGGCCCCCGGCCTGCGTCGGGATGACGTTGAAAGGAAGCATGTGTCCCGCGCAATGGCGACGTCATGCCGGCGCAGCGACGCGGCGCCTGTTGAGCTCAATTTTCCGAGCGTTCGTATGATCGTCAGGGCGCGGCGAGGGGGGCGGAGCGGATGCCGAGGCCGAAGATCCCCTGATGGCTCACGAAGGTCGTGGTCAGGCGGCCGCCGGGTGGCTCCGTGCCGCTCCACCAGTTGCGAAACTGGCTCCAGAGATCGAGCGGCAGCCAGGAGCCTTCGCGCCCGGTGAGCGGCATCTCGTAGGGGGCGAACGTGAACTTGTATTCGAGGAAATAGGAGACGCGCGCCGTGCGCAGCTCGAGGCCGACGAGCGCCTGCGCAACGGGGCCGGCGAACTGGTACTCGTAGGTGCGTGCGTCGGGGCCGGCGAGATGAACCTCGGAATGGGGCAGCGACACGCCGGCGCCGAGCCCGACATAGGGCTGAAGGCGGAGCGAGAGGCTCGGCAGCCGCAGGAGACCGTTCAGCGTCAACATGTTGTGGCCGTGGCTCGCCTCGAGCTTGCGGAAGATGTCGCGCAGCCGCGCCCGCTCGGGCGCCGGCGCGCCGTTCAGCGTGCCTTGAAAGGCGACATCCTCATCCAGGCGGGCGATGGCCTTCGAATGGGTAAAATCAAGCATGGCGCCGAGGCGGCCGGCACCGAAGCGAACGATGCGCGCGCCGTAGTAGATCGGGTTGACGAAGGGCTTGCCGTCCCAGGCGACGTCTCTGGCGGTGAGGTCGTGGACACCGTCCTTCCAGAGCCCGACGTCGCTCGGGTACGTGTAAGGCGCGCCGCCATAGACGGCGACCATCGACTCGCGGCCGGGAGCGGCGAGGCCGGTGCGGGCGGACGCGCGCCCCGCGGCCTCGTCAGAGCGCGATCCCTCGGCGGTCTGCCCGATGACGGTCGGCGTGGCCGCGACGGCGAGCGAGGCGATGGCGAAGAGCGTCGAGAGACCCTCTCTTCGGCGCGTGGCCGAGGATTTCGCCCGTGCGCCGACAGAGGTCCGGTGCACCCAGGTTCGGTGCAGCCAAGCTCGGCCTGTCGCTGCTCGCATTGATCGATCCCCCGTCACGCGCGCGCACGCCCCCATGCGGTCTCAGCGCGTTTGTGTCGAGGGACGGAACGCGCTGTGCCGAGGCCGGCGAGCGATGCTTCGGACGGACGGGTCCGGAGCGGTCCTGGTCTATCGGATCACGGCGGCCCGCTCAACCCGGCTGTGGAGAGCGTCGCGGCGGCTAGTGGATCCCGAGAGGATCAGGGTCGCGGCTTGCCGAGCTCTTCGAGCATGCGGTAGACGATCTCGATTTGCGGAGCCTTGCGCGTCAGATAGTCCTCGCTGGTGTAGCCCCACCAGTCCCAGCAGCCCTGCGGGTTCACGGACGAGGCGGCGACCTCGGGAAAGAGGACGATGAGCGCGTTGGCGTCGGCCCAGTTGGCGTAGCCGGAGCCGTGCACGAAGGCGTCGCCCGCCGCGGCCCGGTTCTGACTGCAGCCGTGATAGGCGATGTGGACGCGGCAGGTGGTGTCGGCCGCGCAGCTCGGGGGAATGTAGACCACGCCGCGCTTTGCCATGCCGTGGCTGGCAAGCCCCTCCGTAAAGGGCCGCTGGTCGAACTCCAGGAAGACGCCTTGCGGCGTTGCGGCGCGCGGCGCCAGCGGCCCGTAGATGTGCCCGAGGACGCTGCCGGCCTGGTCGTAATTACAATCGACGATGAACGGCTTGCCGGTGAGCTCGCACGACAGGCCGCCGGCGTCGGTGACGAAGGCATGCCCGGCCGGCGTGTCGGTGACGAAGACGAGGTTGTCCTCGGGGATGCCGAGCCCGCGGTAATAGGCGTAAGCTGCCGCGACGATGGCGGGAACGACGGTGTGATCGTTCTCTCCGGAGAAGAGATAAACACGGTCGCCGAGGAGGCTCGACACCGGATCGATGCGGCCGGCCTCCGCGAGCCGCCTCGTTTTCTCGACCAGCCGGGGAACGTCGGGGATGCCCCAGAGGGCGAGCGCATTCAGCATGCAGCCGTTCACGGCTTTCGAGAGATTGAGAAGCGCGAGGCCGGGGCCCGACATCACGTCGGCATAGGCGCTCTCCGCGCAGCCGTAGGGGCCGCCGGCGATGATCGCGGCGCCGACGACGAGGCGCGCGTGGGCAACCTGGAACTGGCCGGCCATGTAAGCGCCGGACGAGATGCCGGAGACGGAGGTTTCGGACATATTGGCGGCGAGCGCGGGGAGCTTGGCGACGGCGTCCTCGGCGCGCGCGGCAGGCGCCATCAGCAAGGCGCAGAGGGCGGCAAACAGGACGGTCACGCGTCGTATCAAGGTGTCACCTTCGGCCGCAGGATCAGGCAAGACTCTTAGCGTGCCGGTTGCGGCTTTGCCATGACGGCCCGCCTCCTTCGCTCAGCGCAGGCGCACGGTGACGCGGTCTGCGCGGCCCTTGGCGTCGATGACCGTCAGCTTGGCGAAGCCACGCCCGTCGGGCTGCCATGCCACCTCGCGGCGCAAGGGATCGGAGGTCACGGGGGCGCCGTCGACCAGCCAGGTGAGCGGCAGTGCGCCGCCCTCGGCCTTGATAATCAGCGGCTCGGCCTCCCGCTCGACGATGTCGAGCTCGGCCCGGTCCGGGGGAAAGGAGATCAGCACCGGAGGGTCCAGGAACGGGCCTTTGGCGATCGCCGCGTCGGCGGCGTCGCGGAAACGCTTCAGCGGTGGCGGCAGGGATGAGCCGGTCAGGGCCACGACGCCGGGCGGCGCGGCGCGGAACGGTGCGGGACGCTCGGCGATGCGCGCAAAGGCATCGAACAGGATCGGTGCGGCGCAGAGACGACCCATGAGGCCGGGTGTCGAGGCGCCGTCGGGGCGGCCGACCCAGACCGCCACCGTATGGCGGCCGTCGTAGCCGATCGCCCAGGCGTCGCGATAGCCGTAGGAGGTGCCGGTCTTGTAGGCGATGGCGCCGCCCTTGGCGTTCGGTGGCGGCGGTGCGTCGCGCAGGATGTCGGTCACGTACCAGGCGGAGACGGGCGTGAGCAGGCGCCGGCGGGCGGCCGCAGGCGTGGCGGCCGGCGTGTCGCGATGCCATTTCAAGGCAACCGGATCGCCGCCGCGGGCGAGGCCCGCATAGAGTGCGGTGAGATCGCGGAGCGTCATGCCGAGGCCGCCAAGGGCGATGGCGAGCGAGGGCTTGGTGTTGGCCGGCAACTGCGGGACAATGCCGACGCGGCGGAAACGGCTCATCAGACGGCCCGGCCCGACGGCGGCCAGTGCCTTCACCGCCGGGACGTTGAGCGAGTTGCCGAGCGCCTCGCGGATCGTCACCGTGCCATGGAAGGCTTCGTCGAAGTTCTCGGGGGTATAGGTTCCGAAGCGGGTGGGGCGGTCCTCGATCAGCGTCTCCGGGTGCGCCAGGCCCTGCTCGAAGGCGAGGCCGTAGATGAAGGGTTTCAGCGTCGAGCCCGGCGAGCGGACGGCGTCCGTCATGTCGATCGCGCCCTGACGGTCGCCGTCGAGGTAGCCCGCCGATCCGACGTGGGCCAGGACCTCGCCGGTCGCGTGGTCGACGACGAGCACGGCCGCCGACAGTCGTGGACCCAAGAGCTTCGTCTGCTCGGCGGCGAGCGTCTCGATGGCGGCCTGGAGATCGCGGTCGAGGGTCAGGCGATGGACGCGGGTCGCGGGATGAGCGGCGACCTCGGCTTCCGAGAGGTGCGGGGCGAGCTTCAGCACCTCGAGGCGCTTTCGGGGAACGCGCTCGCCCTTGGCGCGCTCGGCCTCGACCTTGGACAGCACGCCCTCCTCGACGGCGCGATCGAGCACGCGGTCGCGTGCCTTGCGGGCGGCCTCGGTGTTGCGGTCCGGGCGGCGGCGCTCGGGCGACTGGGGGAGCGCGACGAGGAGGGCCGCCTCGCCCGCCGAGAGGTGCTTGGGCTCCTTGCCGAAGTAGGCGAGGGAGGCAGCGCGCACGCCCTCGATGTTGCCGCCGAAGGGCGCGAGGCGCAGATAGAGGCGCAGGATCTCCTCTTTCGACAGCGTCTCCTCGAGCTGCAAGGCGCGCGCGATCTGGCGGAGCTTGCCGGCGCCCGTGCGCTCGTGCTTGCCGTCGAGAAGGCGCGCCACCTGCATGGTCAGCGTCGAGCCGCCCGAGAGGATCTCGCCGTGGCGCGCCAGCAGGTAGCTCGCGCGCAGGATGGCGCGGAGATCGACGCCGCCGTGGTCGTAGAAACGCTTGTCCTCGTAGGCCATGAGGATCGCGAGGTAGCGTGGATCGACCTCGCTGACCTCGAGCGGCAGGCGCCAGCGGCCGTCCTTGGTGGTGAAGGCGCGCAGCAGGTGGTTGTTGCGGTCGAGCACCGTGACCGATTCCGCTTCGGCCGCCTCGAGGGGAAGCGGGCCGATGTCGTGTTTCACGATTTCCAGGGTCACGCCAGCGGCGGCGACCGCGAGGGTCGCCGCCAAGAGGGCCGAGGCGGCGAGCCGCAGCGGGAGAGGGAGCGGTGGTCTCCATCGCGTGGCGTGCCGTCTCGTGAGGAGCGAAAGACGCATCCGGCGTTCCCTAACTCTTCGGCTTCACGACCAGCGTGCCCGCAGCGGTGCGCGCGTAACGCTCGGGGCGGTACATATCCTCGATCGTTGCGGCCGGATGCACGAACGAGCCCGGCGTCACGGCGCGCACGACGTAGGCGACGGTGGCGGTTGCGGCGGGCGCGGTGCCGGCCTGCGACGCCCTGTTGCCCTCCTCCTCGCTGGCTGTCTCGTCGGACCCGTCCTCGGACCCGCCGCTGGTGCTCTGAGCGTCCCAGAGGTTGAAGGCGGCGACGAAGCGGTCGTCACGGAACTCGGTATGCTCCGGGCGGCGGATCGTTCGCAACCAATCGAGACTCTTGATGTCGCCGCTGTCAACAAGGCGCGGGTTCTCGATCTCGAGCCCCGCCGGCAGACGGTCGACGAGAAGGACGCGCCCGGCGGCCTCGTCGCTTTCGATCTTGAGGACGGCGACGAGGCGATCGTTTTGCGCGATCTCGCTCTTGCCGCCGGTGGCGCTTGCGAGGTCGATCTCGTTGCCGTCGAGCGTGTAGTAGGTGCGCGAGATCTTGAAGCCCTTGGCGACGGCGGGCTCGGGCGTCAGCGAGGCGCCGATGACGGACACGACGGCATCGGTCTCGGTGGTCGCCGCCGTTGGTGATCGTGACGCCGGTCTCGAGCTCCTCGGGCGAAAGCGCGCGGATCAGCGAGCCGTCGATCGGCTCACCGTTGACGGCGAGCCTGGCGCCCGCCGCCTGCTCGCCGAGCGCGTGGGCTGCGAGCAGCATCCAGGCCTGCTCCTGTGTCGACGTATAGGCGCGAGCGAGATACGCCTTGGCGATCACGTTGACGAGGCGCGGGGTCTCGGACGCCACGATCCTGGTCTCGGAGGCGAGCGTCACGAGGGCGGCGCCGTCGCGGATGTCGGAGCCGTAGTCGGAGCGGGCAAGACGCAACTTGTCCTCCTCGGCGAACGCGTCGAGGGCGGCCCTGAAGGCCCTCTCGGCGCGCTCCTTGTCGCCGACCATGGCGAGCGCCGCGCCGAGCTGCGCCTTGCCGAGCGGCGTCGTGAAGCGGTCGAGACGCGTGTCGGCATAATAGCGCAGCTCGCCGACCGGCGCGCGGCCGTTGCGGGCCAGAACGTAGAGGGCGTAAGCGCGATCCTCGCCGCCCGCGGTGAAATCCTCGCCGTTCAAGGCGAAGTTCTGCAGCCGGTCGAGCGCCTGGTTGAAGGGGAGCGGGCGTACGTCGTAGCCGGCTTCACGGGCGCGCGTCAGAAAGTCGGTGACGTAGCTCGTGAGCCAGAGGTTGGCGTTGCCGGGTCCCCAGCTTCCGAAGGCGCCGGAACTGTCCTGCATGTCGAAGACGCGGGCGATGGCGCCTGCGACGCGCGCCTTGAGCTCCGTGTCGGTGCCGAGGCCGATGCGGGCCGCCACGGCGTTGGCGTAGAGCAGGGGCAGCGCGCGGGAGACCGTCTGCTCGGCGCAGCCATAGGGATAGCGGTCGAGCGCGGTCAGAAGGCCGGGCACGTCCAGAGCCGCGGCGGGCCCCACGGAGAGGTTGATGCGCGTGCGTTCGCGGATCAGGCCCGCGACCAGGTCCTTCGAGAGTGTGAGCTTGCCGCCGTTGGCCAAGAGTTTCGCGACCGTCGTGCGCTTGATGTCTCCGGCCGGCGGCTTGACGTCGAGCGTCAGGCGGCGCGAGAGCGAGAGGCCATCGGGACCCGTGACGCGGACGTCATAGAGACGCAGGCCGACGTCGGCGGGCTTGAAGGCGACGACCTGGGATTTTCGCTCGCCGCTCTTGAGATCGACGGCGTTCTCGGCCAATGGGGTCTCGCCCTCGGTCTCGTCGACCAGCTTGGCCGTGTAGGTGCCGGCGGGGCCATCGACGTTGTGCAGCGAGAGGTCGACGCGGGCCTCGTCGCCGAGCGTCAGGAAGCGGGGGGCGGAGGCGGTGAGGGCGACGCTGTCGCGGACGATGACGTCGCGCGTGCCATGGCCGAGCTTGTCCTTGGTCCAGGCGACGGCCATCACGCGTACGGTGCCGTTGAAGGGCGGCAGCACGACGGTGACGCTGGCCGTCCCGTCCGCGGCGACGGTAACGATGCCCGAGTAGAAGGAGACGGTCTCCTCGACCGGCGGCGTGCCTTTGAGCCCGGCGCCCTCCATGCCGTCGCCGCCGGAGCGCAGCTTGCCGCGCTCGGCGCGCATGCCGTCGATCAGGCGGCCGTAGAAATCGCGCAGCTCGAGGGCGAGCCCGCGCTGGGCGTAGAAGTGCGCTTCGGGCGCGGGGACCTGGTAGCGTGTCAGGTTCAGGATGCCGACGTCGACGGCGGCGACCGTGACGCGCGCGTCCTCGCCGGCTGCGAGGCCCTCGATCCTGACGGGAATCGAGAGGGTGGTTGCGCCTTTCACCTTCTCCTCGGTCGCGACGCTGACCTTGAGCGTGCGGCTCGCTTGATCGATGCCGATCCAGCGGACGCCGATGGCGCGGCTCGGCATGCGTTTGGCGACCTCGTCCATCGGGCGATAAAGGAGGGCGGTGGCATAGGCGCCGGGGCCCCAATCGTCGCCGACCTTGATGTCGACGTCGCCGCCGCCCTTCGGCAGCTCGATTTCCTGTGATGACAGGAGGCCGCGGCCGAGCACGGTCACGAGCGCCTTGCCGCCTTGCTTGGTGGCGATGCGCAGCTTGGCCGTCTCGCCGGGCTGATAGGTGGCCTTGTCGAGGGCGACGTCGAGCATCTCGGGGCTTTCTGCAGTCTCGCCGCCCGTGTACCAGCCGGCGTTGAAGACGACGCTCGACAGCGTGCCGCCGGTATCGGCGGAGCTCACCTCGAGGCGATAGCGGCCGTGGTCGACATCGGCGGAGATGGCGGCCGGCGTGTCAGCGGTGGCGTCGACGGCGCCGTTGGCGATCTTGCGCGTGATGGTCTGGCTCTCATAGGTCCAGTTGCCGTCGCGGCGATACCACTGCCACGAGGTGTCGAGGCGGACGAGGGTCCAGTCGAGATGCGCAGGCCTGGGCTTGCCATCGGCGTCGAGCAGGACGGCCTCGAAATTGGCCGTCTCGCCTTCGCCGAGCGCCGTGGTGTTGAACTGCGGCTTGATGCCGACCTTCGGCGCGTCGAGGCTCACGGGCAGCGTGATGGAGCGCTCGATGGTGCGACCGCCGTCCTCGCGCAGGCGCACGATGACGTTGGCCTCGAGGGGCTTGGCGGTCTTGGGCACGGCGGGAAGCGCGATCGCGAGCGCAGCCTTGCCGTCGGCGTCGGTCGGCGGCAGGCTCTCGAGCGGCTGGCGCACGGGGCTCACGGTCTCGTCGGCCTCGCCGAAGCGGTAGCCTTCGAAGCCCGCGAGATCCTTGGCGGACGGCTTGACGACGATGTCGCCTTCGAGCGCCATGTTCGCAGCCGGCGGGCCGTAGAGGAAGCGGCCCGAGACGTCGATGGTTTTGGTGTCCTCGGGCGCGAGCTTGCCGGGGCCTTCGGTCAGCGTCATGTCGAGGCGCTCGGGACGGTAGTCCTCGACCAGGAACGAGACCTGCGTGATGGGATCGGCGTTCGGATCGGCGTGGAGCTTGGCGCGCCACGTGCCGGTCATGGCACCGCCGCCGAGCGCGAGGTGCAGCGTGCGGCCGCCGATCTCGTTGTCGGTCAGCGCGTAGCGGCCGTGCTCGACGCCATCGGGGCGCACGACGATGACGGTCACGGGCAGCGTTGCGGCCGCGCCGGCCGCGTCGCGCACGAGGGCAGTGACGTTCACCTCCTCGCCGGGGCGGTAGACGCCGCGCTCGGTGTAAAGGTAGCCGTCGAGCGGGCCCGGCGCATCGCGGCCTTTCACGCCGCGGTCGGAGAGGTCGAAGGCGTTGGTGGTGAGGTCGAGGAACGCGTACTCGCCGGTGCCGTTCTCGGCGACGAGGATGGCGGGTGCGTTGCCGCCCTGGCCTTTCGACTGGCCGGGCTCGAACCGCACGTAGCCGGCCTTGTCGGATTTCGCGGTGGCGAGGATCTCGTTGTTGCGGGCGACGAGGCGTACGGTCACCGCGGAGACGGGCTCGGCGCTGGCGAGCGAGCGTACGAAGGCATGCACGCCGTCGTCGCCGGAGAAGGCCGTGAGACCGAGATCGGAGACGATGAACCACTGGGTCGCCTGCTCGCGCCAGCTGTCGGTGTCGCTCTGCTCGGTGGGGCGCGCGATCATGGCGTAGGCGCCGGGTTTCAACTCGCCGATGGCCTCGCTCACGGGGAAGGCGACGGTGACCTCGGCGTTGAGCTTGCTCTGGACGTCCAGCTCACCCTTGTAGACCTCGCTGCCGGTGCGGCTCTTCAGCTCCTCGAGCTGATAGCCCTGAAGCTGGCGGTCGAGGTCGCCGTTGCCGAGGGCGCCCGCGAGGCTGCGGTCGCCGATGCGGTAGACCTCGATTGCGACCTTGCTCGTGTTGACGGCGACCAGCGGGATGCCGTTCTGGCCGCGCGTCGGCAGCACGTAGCTCTTGCCCGTGAAGTGCACCATCGGCTTGCGGTCGGGGACATAGACGGCGAGCGTCACGGGCTTGGCAAGCGGCTCATTGACGTCGGAGGGCAGGCCGGCGCGGACCTGGATCTCGTAGCGTTCGCCGTGCTCAACGCCGTCGATGCAGAGCTCATTGCCTTCAACAGAGACCGACTGCGGGTCGCGGCCGTTGACGGAGACGAACTTGGCGAGATCGGTCTGTCCGCGCGAGAGGCTCTCGGAGAACTGGACGCAGACGCGCGGTTGAGCGGCATCGCCGTCGGTGGCGTAATCCGTCATGCGGAAGCCGTGCTCGGCGCGCAGCTTCTCGTAGGCGTCGCGCACGTCGGCGGCCTCGACGAGGGAGAGGCTCGATTTCATCGCGTCGATGGCGGGGCGCCAGTAGGAGCGGCGTTGCATGGCTTCGCCCAGCACGGCGAGCGCGCGTGCCTTCATGGCGGGATCGCTCGCGAGCTTGTAGGCGCGGTAGGCGGCGCCCGAGGCGTTCACCGGGAGATCGTAGGTCTCGGACTTGTCAGGGTCCGGCTTGATGGCGAGCAACGCCTTGGCGAGGCCGATCCAGCTCTCGGGGCTCTTTCTGTCTGTGGCGACGGCGATGGCGAAGCTGCGTGAGGCGGCACGCGGGTCAGGCCCGAGCAGGCGGTCGGCGGCGAGCCTGACCTCGGCCGCCTGGCGGCCGTCGGGATGCCAGGTGTCGCGGATGTAGGTCTCGTAGCGCTCCGCGTCCTTCTCGACGCCCTTGTGCGCGAAGGGGCGCTCCTCGGCGCCGGCGGTGAAGCTTACGAGGAGAAATAATCCGATCAACAGGGATTGGAGCAGCGTGCGCATCGCGGGTCACCTTGGGCTCGAGGCGGATTGGCCGGCTGCCACATCTCGCTTGCGGACACTACCATCGGGGTGCCGGGCCGCGTGAAGCCCATCAGGGCTGAATGATCAAACGTTGGCGGAAAGCGCACATTTACCGGCAAGTTCCGCCCGATGCGGGAGATTGACGGGGTTGGCGCGCACCACACGAAAAAAGCCGGAGCGAGCTCCGGCTTCGATGACATTCGCAAGTGTGAAATCGGTTCAGTGGCGGATGGGGAGCAGGTGCGGCGTGGCCACGGCCTCGGCGCCGGCGATCAGCGAGGGATCGAAGAGGCTCGCCTGGCGCAGGCCCGTCCACCTCGGCTCGGCCGCCAGGCGGCCGGAGGGGCCGGTCGCATGCCAGATCTGGGCGAATGAGCGGGCAGCGTGGGCTGCCGTCACCGGGCTGTCCGAATAGAGCTCGTAGGCATCGCGCTTCAGCGGATCGCGGCGCATGCAGTCGCCGATCCAGGCGGTCGCGCGGTCGAGCACGAGCTGCTCGTGGGCATCGAGGAGGCGCAGGTCGGTGACGACGCGGCATTCGGCGCCGTCGATCTTCTCCGTCTCCGAGCGGCGCGCGAGGATGACCTCGATCCGAACGCCGGCCGCGGCAAGCTCGGGGGCGAGCTCGTTGAGCGCGCGGGCTGCGGGGCTCTCGGCCGAGAGCGCGAGCAGGCGATAGGTGGTGTGGCCCGGCGCGACGCCCGAGGCGCGCAGCACGTCCACGTGCGCTTTGATGAAGGCTTTGAGCCGCGCTTCCTTTTTCTCCCTGGCCATGACGTTCGGACGCGTGCTTGGGGTGAAGCGCATTCGTTTTGTCCTTGATGGGGAGGGACCCAGGTCCAATCCCGTCGTGCAGTCGTGGCGTCATTTAGGCGGCAAGACGGTTAAGCAAGTGTTTTCGTTCGGCAGCGGTCGGACGGTCGGGCGTGCGCCGTGTGCGCCGGCACGTGGCGCCGGCGGCGCCGTTATTCGTTGAGACCTCGATCAAGCTCACGCCCGCAATCGGCTTGTTGCGCTTCATAACTTTTTAGTCGCGTCTCGTGCCGATGGGCGGCCCGGCCGGGGCAGGCGGACGGCGCTGCGGCGGGTGCGCGACACCCCCGTCGAGAATTTTTTTTCGCAGCCTGGTCCGGACGGCGAGGTGGGGGATCGCGAGCGGCCACCCACAGGACGCGTCTCAGGCGCCGTTGCGCTCGCCGAAGACGTAGCCCGAGCCGCGGACGGTGCGGATCGGGTCGCGCTCCTTGCCGCGGATCAACGCCTTGCGCAGGCGGCCGACGTGAACGTCCACCGTCCGCTCGTCGACATAGGCGTCGCGGCCCCAGACGCCGTCGAGAAGCTGGGCGCGCGAGAGCACGCGGCCCGGGCTTTCCATCAGGAACTCGAGCAGGCGGAACTCGGTGGGGCCGAGATGCACCTCGCGCAGGCCCCGCATCACCTTGTGGGCCGGACGGTCGAGCTCGATATCGGCAAAGCGCAACACCTCCGCCACGCGGTCGGGCGAGGCCCGGCGCAGGATGGCCTTGACGCGTGCCATCAGCTCGGGGAGCGAGAACGGCTTCACCACATAGTCGTCGGCGCCGGTCGAGAGGCCGCGGATGCGGTCGGCCTCCTCGCCGCGTGCCGTCAGCATCACGATCGGGATCGACCGCGTCTCCATCCGCGCCCGCATGCGACGGCAGATCTCGATGCCGGAGACGCCGGGCAGCATCCAATCGAGCACGAGAAGGTCCGGCTTCTCCTCGGCGACCAGGAGCTCGGCCTCCTCGCCGTTTTCGGCATGGGCGACGCGGAATCCCTCAGCCTCGAGATTGTAGCGCAGCATCTGCGCCAGCGGCGCCTCGTCCTCGATCAGCAGTATCTTGGCCGTCATCGTCGGGTGCCCGCCTTGAGGTCGCTCAGTCTTTGGAGAACAGGGTCGAGCTCGTGTCATCGCCCTTGGGGCGATCGTCGGTGATGTTGGTCCCCTTCACCAGGAAGTGGATGGTCTCGGCGATGTTGGTCGTGTGGTCGCCGACGCGCTCGATGTTCTTGGCGCCGAACAGGAGGTGGGTCGAAAGACCGATGTTGCGCGGATCCTCCATCATGTAGGTCAGGAGCTCGCGGAACAGAGAATTGTACATGGAATCGATATTCTCGTCCGCGCGCCACACCGCGAGCGCGCGCTCGGCGTCGCGGGCGGCATAGGCATCGAGCACGTCCTTGAGTTGCGCGAGCGCCAGCTCGCCCATGTGGCGCAATCCCGTCATCAGAGGCTTCGGATGCGATTCGTGCGCGATGGCGAGGGCGCGCTTGGCCATGTTCTTGGCGAGATCGCCGATGCGCTCGAGGTCGGTCGTGATCCGCAGCGCGGCCATCACATGGCGCAGGTCGTCGGCGAGCGGCTGGCGGCGGGCGACCATCGAGATCACCTGCTCCTCGATGTCGCGCTCGAGCTGGTCGATCTGCTTGTCGGATTTCACCACCTGCTCGGCCAGCTGCGGATCGCGCCGTTCCAGCGCATCGAACGACTGGCCGAGGATGTGCTCGGCCAGTCCGCCCATCTGGGCGATCTTCCGGTCGAGGAGCGCAAGCTCTTCCTCGTAGGACTTCACAATGTGCTCGTTCATGGGAGCTGTCTCCTTTGAGCTTTCCCGCCGCGGCCGGCGATCGGCTGCCGGCTTCCGTGCGGGCCGTCGCGCCGGACGCGGCGGCGCTATGAAAAAATGGGCGTTTCCGAAGGCCGTCCGTCGCGCCAGGCCCTAGCCGAAGCGGCCCGTGATGTAATCCTGCGTCCGCTGATCCTTGGGGTTGGTGAAGATGTCGTTGGTCGCGCCCTCCTCGACCAGGACGCCGAGGTGGAAGAACGCGGTCCGCTGCGAGACGCGGGCGGCCTGCTGCATCGAATGGGTGACGATGATGATGCAGAAGTTCTTCTTCAGCTCGTCGATCAGCTCCTCGATCTTGGCGGTGGCGATGGGGTCGAGGGCCGAGCACGGCTCGTCCATCAGGATCACCTCGGGGCTCACGGCGACGGCGCGGGCGATGCAGAGACGCTGCTGCTGGCCACCCGAAAGGCCGGTGCCCGGATCGTTGAGGCGGTCCTTGACCTCCTTCCAGAGGGCGGCTTTCTCGAGGCTCGACTGCACGATGTGATCGAGCTCCGTCCGGGTGGCGGCGAGGCCGTGGATGCGCGGCCCGTACGCGACGTTCTCATAGATCGACTTGGGAAACGGGTTCGGCTTCTGGAAGACCATGCCGACGCGGGCGCGCAGCTGCACGACGTCGAGGGCGGGATCGTAGATGTCCTCGTCGTCGATCGAGATCTTTCCCGTCACGCGGCAGATGGGGATGGTGTCGTTCATGCGGTTGATGCAGCGCAGGAACGTCGACTTGCCGCAGCCGGAGGGGCCGATGAACGCCATGACGCCGCGATCGGGGATGTCGACGGAGACGTCGTGCAGCGCGTGCTTCTCGCCGTAGTAGACGTTCACGTTCCTGGCCACGACCTTGGGGTCGAGCGTGTTGCCGCGCTTCATGGCGGGTTTGGATTCAGGGGTCGTGGTGTTCAGCATGGTCCACTCCGGATGGGACGGTGCTACCAGCGGCGCTCGTAGCGGCGGCGAAGGATGACGGCGGTCACGTTCATGCAGATGAGGAAGGCGAGCAGGATCAGCGTGGCGCCGGCCGTCCGCTCGACGAAGCCGCGCTCGGCCGCCGTCGCCCACATGAAGATCTGCACGGGAAGCGCGGTCGAGGCGTCGAGTGGCGTCTTCGGGAAATCGACGACGAAGGCGACCATGCCGATCATCAGCAGCGGCGCCGTCTCGCCGAGAGCCTTCGCCAAGCCGATGATGGTGCCGGTCAGAATGCCGGGCACGGCAAGCGGCAGCACGTGGTGAGTGATGGACTGCATCTTCGAGGCGCCGACGCCGAGGGCCGCCTCGCGGATGGAGGGCGGGACGGCGGCGACGGCGGCCCGCGTCGCGATGATGATCGTCGGCAGCGTCATGAGCGCGAGCACCAGGCCGCCGGCGAGGGCGGCCGAGCGCGGGATGCCGATGAAGTTGATGAAGATCGCCAGACCAAGAAGGCCGAAGACGATCGACGGCACGGCGGCGAGATTGTTGATGTTGACCTCGATGGCGTCGGTCAGGAGGTTCCGCGGTGCGAACTCCTCGAGATAGACCGCGGCGGCGACGCCGAGCGGAACGGCGACCAGCAGCACGATCAGCATCATGTAGAGCGAGCCCGCGAGCGCCACGCCGACGCCGGCCGTCTCGGGTTTGCTCGAGGCGCCGAAGGTGAAGAGGCCGGTGTTGAACTCTTTTGCCAGCCGGCCGGAGGCGGCCGCCTTGTCGAGCCAGGCGAGCTGCTTGTCGGAAAGCTGGCGGCGGCCCTCCGGCACGCTGCGGTCGAAGTGACCTTTCATGAAGGTGTCGACGTTGCCGTGGGCCAGGAGATCGAGCTCGACCGTCTTGCCGATCAGCGAGGGATCGGCGCGGACGGCGTCGCGGATCCGCATGTCGGCGCTCGACGAGAGGAGGGCCGCGGCCGCCTTGGCATCCGCCCTGTTTTCGGGGTCGACGCCCAGGATCTGGAACAGGGCGCGGTTGGCGAGCTTGGTGTAGTCGGCCATCAGGATGTCGGTCTCGGAGGACGATCCGAATGCGTTCTGGTCGAGGTGCACCGGAAGCGTGAACGCCGACTGCAGGAAGGCCGTGTAGCCGCGCACGAAGATCGTGGCGAAAAGGGCGATGAGAAACACCAGGCCGAACAGGATGGCGGCGACGCCGTAGGCCCTGAAGCGCCGCTCGGCGGCGTAGCGCCTGGCGATGCGGGCCTGGGTCGCTTCGCGGATGCTGCGGGCAGACACGCCGGTCTCCGTTGCCATGGGAGCTCGTTCCATCGTCATCAGTCGTACTGCTCCCTGTATTTCCGCACGATGTAGAGCGCGTAGATGTTGAGAGCCAGGGTAAAAACAAACAGCGTGAGGCCGAGCGCGAAGGCCACCAGCGTCTGTGGCGAGTTGAACTCGAGGTCGCCGGTGAGCTGGCTCACGATCTTGACGGTGATGGTGGTCACCGGCTCGAAGGGGTTGAGGGTCAGGTTCGGCGCGATGCCGGCTGCGAGCACGACGATCATGGTCTCGCCGATGGCGCGGGAGGCCGCAAGCAGCACGGCGCCGACAACGCCCGGCAGTGCGGCCGGAAGGACGACGCGCTTGATGGTCTCGGACTGGGTCGCCCCCAGGCCGTAGGACCCCTCGCGCAGCGACTGCGGGACGGCGTTGATGATGTCGTCCGAAAGCGAGGAGACGAACGGGATCAGCATGACGCCCATAATGAGGCCGGCGGTGAGCACGCTGGTCGCCGAGATCGAGATGCCGACGGAGGCGCCGAGGTCGCGCAGGAGCGGGCCGAAGGTGATCAGAGCGAAGAAGCCGTAGACGATGGTCGGGATGCCGGCGAGAATCTCAAGCAGCGGCTTGGTGATCAGGCGGACCCGGGCGGATGCGTACTCCGACATGTAGACGGCGCTGAAGAGACCGACCGGCACCGCCACGAGGAGTGCGACGAGGGAGATGTAGAGCGTGCCCCACAGCAGCGGCAGGAGGCCGAACTCGCCCCCGGCGCTGCCGCCCGCGCCGGCGGCCGAGAAGCGCGGATCCCAGACCGTGCCGAAGAGGAAGTCGGTGACCGGGACGAAGGAGAAGAAGCGGACGCTTTCGAACAGCATCGAGAGCACGATGCCGAGCGTCGTCAGGATGGCGACCATCGAGCAGCCGAGCAAGCCGGCAAGGGCAACGGATTCGACGGCGTTGCGGGATCTGAGCTTCGGGCCGACCTGAAAGAGGGCGAACGCGAGGCCGAGTAGCGCGACGGTGAGCGCGGAGATCGTTATCAGCACCCGGCTCGAGTTCTGGAGTGTGAGCTGGTAGCGGGCGGCGTCCACCGCGTCGGGCGTGGGGGCGACGGCGAGCGGCACGCCTTTGCTCAGCAGCAGGGCTTTGATGTCGGTTGCGGGATCGAGCGTCTTTTGGAGATCCTCGGGGGAGAGCGCGGACAACCCCTTTTCGATCAGACGCACGGTGGACATCGTCAGCGTGCGGGTTTGCTCGGGGCCGCTGCGGATCGTCTCGGGCAGGCGGGAGCTGACCAGCGAGGCGATCACGGGTGGGGCGACGGCTGCCCAGACGACGATCAGGGCCACGGCCGGCAGCGTCGTCCAGAGCAGGACGTAGGCCCCGTAGTAGCCCGGCCTCGAATGCAGTCTGGATGTTCCGCCCCCGACGGAGGCGCGCGCGCGCCGATGTCCGAGAAACCAGCCGAGACCGCCGAGGGCCAAGACGGTCAGAAGCAGCAGGGGCGTCGACACGGGCTCTTTCCTCACTCAGAAACGCGATACTCGCCTGCTCGGCCGGACGGCGGGACGGGGCCGCCACAGATGCGGCCGTCTCCCCCCTTCTCCGCTTCCGCGGATGGCCGAGCAGGCTGAAGCCACGCCATCATTTGGTCTCGGCCGCCAGCGTTTGGCCCGACCTCACGCGCTCCTGGACCTCGATGCGCTCGGCGTCGGGGAGGGGCACGAGGCCGTACGCGACGAGCGGGCCGTCAGCCGAGAGGATCTTGTCCGAGGTGAAGAAGGCGACGTATTCCTTGAGGCCGGGGATCACGCCGAGATGGGCTTTCTTCACGTAGAAGAACAGCGGGCGCGACACCGGGTATTCGCCGGAGGCGATGGTCTCGAGGGAGGGCGCGACGCCGCTGATGGTGGCGACCGTGAGCTTGTCCCTGTTGTTCTCGTAGAACGAGAGGCCGAACACGCCGAGGCCCTGCCGGTTGGATTCGATGCGGGCCAGTATCTCGGTGTAGTCGCCATCGATGTCAACGGCGGCGCCGTCCTTGCGGACCCGGCCGCAGGCCTTGTCCGCGGCCGCCTTCCTGGCCGTCTCATCGGCGCCTTCGGCCTTGGCGAGGAGACGGGCGGCAGCGCCGGTCGCCTTGCAGCCGGCGTGCAGGATCTTCTCCTCGAAAACCTCGCGCGTGCCGTGCTTCTCGCCGGGGATGAAAGCCACGATCGGCCAATCGGGGAGGTCCGGGTTGACCTCTTTCCAGGTCTTGTAGGGGTTGGCGACGAGCGCGCCATCCTTGGGCACTTGGGCGGCGAGCGCCAGGAAGAGGTCTTTCGGCTCGAGCTTCCACTGGCCGGCGCTGGTGTGTGCGGCGAGCACGATGCCGTCGTAGCCGAACTTGACCTCGATGATGTCGTCCACGCCCGCCTTGGCGCAGTCGGCGATTTCCGATGGCTTGATCCTGCGCGATGCGTTGGCGACGTCGATCTTGTCCTCGCCGACGCCGGCGCAGAACTGCTTGAGGCCGGCGCCCGAGCCACCCGATTCGACCACGGGCGTGCGGAGGGTGGAGAAGGTCCGGCCGAACTCTTCCGCGACGATGCTCGCGTAGGGCAGAACTGTCGACGATCCTGCAACCTTGACCTGATCGCGGGCCAACACCGTGCAGGCAAAAAGGCTCATGCCGATGGCCGCGACCGTCACAGAGGCGATGGGTCTGGTGCTCACGTCGGTCTCCCTCAGGGGCTTCGCGGGTGGCCCTTCGCCAGAGCGCCGAAGCCGTGTCCTGGCGCTCGTTGTAAGGGCCGGACGCTGTGGATTTATGACACTATAATAATTTGATATTTCGATATAAATGTTCATCCCGCGCGGTCGTTTGGTATCGCTCTACCCCCGCCATCGGGTCCGAGCCGTCCCGGCCGGGGCAGGCGACTTTCATGCGCAAGCATCGGGGCTGCGCGCGCGCTCCTTGGAGCGACGGCAAAGGATCGCATGGAGCCCACGGCGCTTGCCGTTGACAGCCGCGGATCCCGGTCTCATGAACAGCAAGGCTTTTTGACGCGCTTTCCGACGGAAGCGCCAGCACGAGGGTTCGGCACAGCATGGTTCAGCTCACCCTTCCCAAGAACTCAAGAATGACGGCGGGCAAGACGTGGAACGCGCCCGACGTCAAGGGAACGTGGCGCGAATTGCGCGTCTACCGCTGGAACCCGGATCAGAGCGATGCCCCGCGCATCGACACCTACTGGCTCGATACCGAGCAGTGCGGGCCCATGGTGCTCGACGCGCTCATCAAGATCAAAAACGAGATCGATCCGACGCTGACGTTCCGCCGCTCCTGTCGCGAGGGCATCTGCGGGTCGTGTGCCATGAACATCGACGGCACCAACGACCTCGCCTGCCTCAAGGGCCTCGACGAGGTGACGGGGCCGGTCAAGATCTACCCGTTGCCGCACATGAAGGTGGTCAAGGACCTGGTGCCGGATCTGACGAACTTCTATGCGCAGCATCGCGCCATCGAGCCCTGGCTCCAGACCGAGACGGCAACGCCGCCCAAGGAATGGAAGCAATCGCGGGAGGATCGCGAGAAGCTCGACGGTCTCTACGAATGCATCCTCTGCGCCTGCTGCTCGACCTCGTGCCCGAGCTACTGGTGGAACTCCGACCGCTATCTCGGGCCGGCGGCGCTGCTGCAGGCTTACCGCTGGGTCATCGACAGCCGCGATGAGGCGACGGGCGAGCGGCTGGACAACCTCGAGGATCCGTTCCGTCTCTATCGCTGCCATACAATCATGAACTGCACCAAGGCTTGCCCCAAGGGGCTGAGCCCGGCCAAGGCCATCGCGGAGCTCAAGAAGCTGATGGTGCAGCGCCGGGTCTAGGGTTGTGATGGGTCGCATTTTCTTGCGACGAACCGGCAATCCCCTCGTCGGAAGGCTCCATTGCCTTTCCGGCTTAGATCGAAACAGGGCCGTGCCCCCTCACCCGCGCAGCTTCGCTGCGCGATCTCTCCCCCGAGGGGGGAGGTGAAGGGGGGCGCCTCTTTCATCTCTCCCTGTCCGTGCGGAGCATGGCCTCGCCATAACCATGCGGAGCATGGGCTTCGCCATGACCATGCGAAGCCTGGCTCCGCCATGACGGGCAGCGCGCGCAAGCGCGCGGATCAGGATGAGAGGGGAGGGGCAATTCAATCTGAAACGGGAAAGACCCTAGGTCTTTGACGCCTTTCGGCGAGGCTCCGGGGATTTCCCGGGCCCAGAAACGACAAGACCGATGGCGCGTCGCGCTGCCATCGGTCTTCAAGTCGGGATTCGTCCAAGACACCTCCGCCAATCCCCGCCCTGTTGCCCAGACAGGAGCGGGTCGGCGGATGCGCGACTTAGGCCGCGCGGCGCTTCTTGGCAGCCGTCTTGCGAGCGGCCGGCTTCTTTGCCGCCGTCTTGCGAACGGTCTTACGGGCGGCGGGCTTGCGCGCCGCGGCCTTACGAGCAGCCGGCTTCTTCGCAGCTTTGCGGGCCGGAGCCTTCTTCACAGTCTTAGCCATGGTAATCTCTCCCTCTAACGTCCGAATCATTTCGGAACAAAAAAATCATGCGCAAGTTCGATCATTTTGTTGACATGCAAAATGGATTCAGCATGTCGATTTATCCGAATTCCGCGCAAAGTGTTGCGTGAAGTCAACAATCTCGTCCATATTCAAGACTCTACGCAGCCAATCTCGACTCCGTCTCATCATCGTGCAGCGGAAATGACATGCGCAATTCGATCTCGCGATCGGAGGAATGGACAAGCGTGTGAGGCCCGTGCGCCGTTAGGCCGCCTTCACGACGCGCCGCTGCAGATCGAGAACCGCCATCATGAAGCCGACGCGGTCCTCGACGGCCTCGGCCAGGAGCGAGAAGTAGCTCGGCCCTTCGGGTACGATCTCGCCCACCACCTCGCCCATCTCGAAGCGCAGCTCCGCCTCGTGCTTGCGGGCGATGGCCTGCATCTTCGCGTTGGAGGCGAGGCAGCTCATGTAGAGCAGGTGGATGCCGCGGTTGCGCGCTGCGCGGATGACGCGGCCCATGAGCTCCGAGCCGAGGCCGTGGTCCTGATAGGCAGTCTCGATGGAGAACGCCGCCTCAGCCTCGCGGCCCCAGGTCTCGCCGAGCTTCTTCAGCTCGGCGGCGCCGCGCACCTCGCCCTCCTCGATATAGGCAAACACCGTCGTGCCGGCGTCGGCCATGTGGCCCGCATAATCCTCGATGAACGAATCCGACACGCCGTGCGCGAACCGCATGGCGCGACTGGTCTTGTCCAGGCGCATCAGATGGTCGCGAAACAGGTTCCGCTCGTGCGGCCAAAGCTTGCGGAATACGCCGCCCGTATGCGCATAGTCGCCCATTGGATCGACCCTCCCGTCTGAACCGTCGCGAGAGGGGACCGGATGCACTCTTTGCGCCGCCCGTCCCGTCTCCGCCGTCATCGGCGCTCCGGGATCTGGAGCGCCACGCTCGATATGGGGTGTCTTGTGCGCTGCACAATGCGCCAAATAAGTGGCCGAAGAAACGATGTTTTGTCGTTCCGGCGCGGTTGTGGGCGGTTTACGCGTGTTGCACCGCAAGAAACGCGGGGCTGGGTTGTGCGTCGCGCAGGGGGCGTGTCCGCGGCTTGCCGCGGGCGGTTCGAGGCGACGGAGCGTTTCGGGGAGAGCATGGCGGACTCGGTCGTGGATCACTACGAGCGGCGGATTGCGCAGGGTGCGATCGAGCCGGACGGCGCACAGCGCGCGGCGGCGCAGCGCCTCGATCGCCTGGCTCTCGAGCTTGCCGGCTGGAAGCCCGGGCGCGGGGGGTTCCTCGGATCGCTGTTTCGTCAGCGGAGTGCTGCGCCGCGCGGGGTCTATCTCTACGGCGCGGTCGGCCGCGGCAAGACCATGCTCATGGATCTCTTCTACGAGACCGTATCGTTCGCGCCGAAGCGCCGGGTGCACTTCCATGCCTTCATGAGCGACGTGCACGACCGCATCCAGCGCGGGCGGGCGACGACGGACGGCGATCCGATCCCTTTCGTCGCCGCCGAGATCGCGGCCGAGGCGGGGCTCCTGTGCTTCGACGAGCTCTCGATCACCGATATCGCCGACGCGATGATCCTCGCGCGCCTCTTCAAGGCGCTGCTCGCACGCGATGTGGTGGTGGTGGCGACCTCCAACGCGCCGCCCGGGCGCCTCTACTGGAACGGCCTCAACCGGTCGCTCTTCCTGCCGTTCATCGCGCTCATCGAAAGCCACATGGACACCTTCGAGCTCAAGGCCGCGAAGGACTTCCGCCTCGATAAGCTCGCCGGGCGGACGCTCTATTTCGCCCCCTGCGACGCCCGTGCCGAGAAGGGCCTCGAGGCCCATTGGGAGCGGCTCACGGGGCATCGTCCCGGGGCGCCGGCGGTGCTCGAGGTGAAGGGGCGGAAGGTCATCGTGCCGGCCGCCTCGATGGGAGTTGCGCGATTCACCTTCGCCGATCTCTGTGAAAAGCCGCTCGGGACGCTCGACTACCTCGCGATCGCCCACGCCTTCCATACCGTCGTGCTCGAGGGCATCCCGATGCTGACGCCCGACCGGCGCAACGAAGCCCGCCGGCTGATCAATCTCATCGATACGCTCTACGACAGCGGAACGTGCCTCATCGCCTCGGCCGCAGCGGAGCCAGACCGGCTCTATCCCGTGGGGGACGGGGCCGACCTCTTCCAGCGGACGGCCTCGCGGCTCATGGAGATGCGGAGCGAAGCCTATCTCGCGCGGAGCGACCGGGTTGCGGCTGGCGATTGAATGTCGTGTCGCGGGCTCGTCCCGGCGCCGGCTCGGGTGGTGCTGTCGCATGAGGATCCCGCTCCGGGGAGCCCTGGCCTGGCCTGCTAGGACCGACCTGCGAGGACGATCGGGGCACGTCGCTCGCCACACACCCACATAATGTCGCGGGGATGTCATGGGGGCTCACGTCATGCCGACGCGGGCCGGTGCCACGCGCATCGCGCGCCCCGCGTGTCGCACCTGCCATCGCGGCCGGCGCGGGCCGGTCCTTGGGCGCCGGGCGGGCTCACGGATGCCGTCGGACTTGAGCCCCTACCCGTTTCGTCCTACCAAGGCGCGAGTGCCCTCACGCCGGAGGCGAGCCGGCCACGGAGCCATCGGGATCGGATCAACCGCTCGCCAGCACGTTCACACCACCACCCCTCGCACCACCATCCACACATCACCGGGTCCATTTACGGGCCATAGCCTCCAGGGAGAATGCTTTCATGGCGCGGACGAAGATCGCGTTGATCGGCGGCGGAATGATCGGCGGCACGCTGGCCCACCTCATCGGCCTCAAGGAACTCGGGGACGTCGTCATTTTCGATATTGCCGAGGGGCTGCCGCAGGGCAAGGCGCTCGACATCGCCCAGTCAGGCGCCGTGGAGGGGTTCAACTGCACGCTCAAGGGCACCAACGCCTACGCCGATATCGAAGGGGCGAGCGTGTGCATCGTCACCGCCGGCGTGCCGCGCAAGCCC